>Ga0172380_10001883_pt1 | contig 35014 bp, 28 predicted proteins | sample Leawe162metaG_FD_119747 | JGI IMG/M metagenome (GOLD analysis project Ga0172380, IMG submission 119747) | Leachate microbial communities from a municipal landfill in Southern Ontario, Canada - Leachate well 162 metaG | ecosystem: Engineered > Solid waste > Landfill > Unclassified | place...
CGATTTGGTACAATCAATCTAATTTTATTTATTCTTTCTAGACCATGATCGCCATCATTTCTGGTCAATGCACTTTTTAATATACCATTTTCATATATCAAATTTATTGCATTACCATCATATTTTGGCTCACAAATATATTTATTTGTTTTTATTCTATCAAAAAATAATTTTATATCATTGTATGGGAAATTACTTTCATCTTTTATATTTATCTTTTGTATAGATAACATCTTGGTGATATGTTTGTGTTTTGTTTCATCTCGTTTAACTTTTTGCTCTGGACATATTTCTTCAACTGAAAATCCAAGTTTTTCAATCACATTAATACCAGGAAAATCGGTTAAATCAACAATATCTAATGCCAATTTATCACCACTATTTCTTAAACTTTCTTCGAGTTTATCAAAATCTGAATCCAACATTTTTGGTTCACAAAGTATATAATATTCGTATTTACTGCGAAGAAAAAGTTTTATCTGTTCTTTAATAGTCATATTCATAGTTTATCTTTTTGTATATACAAATATAAGGAATGATATAACAAATATCAAATATTATCTAACTTTTTTTTGAGATCAGAACAAATTTCATATTCTTCTTTTAATATGTGTTCATTTATTAGATTAACTAATGTTTCCTTTTGTATATCTATAAGTTTTTTGTCATCAAATTTATAATTTATTAATATTTTTTTATAAATATTTCTAAAATTTATCAATAATTCTTCTTGTTTATTTACAATTTCTTCAAGTTCTTCTTCTTTGAAATGTGATTGTAATATGTTTTTCATTTCAAATCTATTTGTTTTTTGAATTTTTTTGTAATAATCATATAGATATAATACTAATTCGTCAATATAATCAGAAACATCTATGGATAATCTTTTATCCAACATATTTATTATTGACATTTTATCAATAAATTTATAATCTTCATTTTTTAATAATGCGATATTATAACCAAATGATAATAATTCTAATACATCTTTAACTTTGATTTTATATTTTTCCATATTTTTTCTTATTTTATACAAATATACTATTATTTTATACAAATATCAAACATTTGTTTGTTTTTTGATATTTTTCTTTTTATATATATAATAAAAAAAATAAAAGCTATGAAAATATTGAAAAATTATGAATTGTTTGTAGAGAGTAGAAAAACTAATGAACTTTTCAAAAATTATAAAAAAACTAATGAAGGTTTCTTCTCTAATATGAGAACAAAATGGGATTCATTTATTAATATATTTGTTGATAAAATGTCAGTTGTTTGGGATTATATTGTTGATAAATATGGCAAAAGTTCTTGGTGGTATGCTGCAACAGCATTAAATTCAGAAAATATGCCAGAAGATGAAGATGATGATAATAAGAATAAACCAGCATTTTCATTTTATCCAAATTCTATTTCAGATACAGAAAGAAATAAAATAATAAAAGAAGTTGATGAAATGTATGAAGAAGGTGAATCTGAAGTTCAATCACAAAAAGTTCAAGTTCAAGCACCTATTGTAACAAATGCACAACAAGAAGATGCAAACAAAAGAGCACAAGAACAATCATTAGAAGATGATGAACCAGTTGCTCAAGCACAATTAAGAGCACAAGGTGAAGAAACAGGAAAAAACATTAGAACTGAACTTACACAAAAAGAAAAAGAATTGGCTTATGAATCATTAAATAATAAATTTAAAAAATATAATGTAAAATCAAAATTAAATGAAGCAGCAAGAAAATTAAAAGATGATGAGGCTGTTCCAGTAAAATCTATTGATGGTACAAGAGATGTTACTATGGATGAATTAAAAACATTGATAAAAGATGCATTTGCAGTAAAATGTGGTGATTCTGCTGATATGATGGGTGAACCAGAAGAATGGACAGATGAAGTACAAAAAGAATATCAAAAAAAGGGTGGTGTTGAACAACAATCAATATTTATTTGGGGTGCTCCAGGTGTTGGTAAAACAGAAGCTCTTAAACAAGTAACAAAAGATTTAGGTATCGATTTAATAGTATGGCATTTGGCTACAAAAACTGCTGCCGATTTTATTGGTAATCCAGGTATTGAAGTTGATGATGAAGGCAAAAAACGTTCAGTTTTCTTTTTGCCAAAAATTTTCCCAACAGATAATGGACCAAGTGGTAAAGGAGCAATATTTTTCTTTGATGAAATGAATACTGCACCAACATCGGTTTATAATGCGGCATTATCATTATGTCTTGAAGGTAAAGTTGATAATTATGTAATGCCTAGTAAAATTTTAATAGTTGCTGCTGGTAATAGACCAGAAGATGTTCCAGGTAAAGTAGTAGAAATGTCTAAAGCATTATTAAATAGATTTGGTCATGTTAATTTAACAACAACAATAGAAGAATGGAAAGAATGGGCAATGACATTAGGTGCTGGTAAAGTTTTACCAGAAATAATTGGTTTTATAGAATATATGCCAGAATTTTTTCACAAATTAGTTCCAAAAGATAAACAAAAAGGATGGTGTTCGCCAAGACAATGGACAAAAGCATCTCGTATGTTAATGCAAATAAAAGAAAGATTAACTGGTGATAGAAATGGTAGAATACCTAAAAAAGAAACATATAATTTATTGAGCACTTATGTTGGCGATGAAGCAGCAAATGCATATGTTAATTATTTGGATTTAGTTAATTATTTCACAATGGATGATTTAAGAAATGTATATGAAAATCCTAAAAAAGCACCTAAGTTTCCAAGTAAATCTGGTGAATTCCCTATTTCTAGAGCAATCGCATTAAATTTAGCATATTTCAAACGTGGTCAAAAATTAACTGATAAAGAAATAGAAAACTACGTGGAATGGGCAATGACAGAAGAAAGACGTGAGTTAGCTGCATTATTTATGGTTTATGTGAAAAGACAACATGATGGTGATGTTGAAAAAATAACTCATAATGAAACATATAAAAAGATGATGAGAAAATTCAATACATATTATAATGAGGGTGGTGTTAAAAAAACAGATGCATCTATGACTGAATTAAATGAAAAATGATAAATAAATATGTTAAAAAACTATAAAATGTTTGTCGAATCCATCGATAATGGTGGATCATCGACAGCAGAATATGATGATAAGGCTTGGAGAAAATTTAAACGTGCATTAACACAATTGCAAGCAAACCATCCATTTTTTTCAGATGTTTTATATAAAATGACAGTTTTAATGTCATATAAAATTCCAACAATGGCAACAGATGGTAGAGCAATATTATTTAATCCTAAATTTTTAACAGAAGAACTTCTTGAAAAAGAAGCAGTTTTTGTTATTGCTCATGAAGTTATGCATGTAATATTGAATCACATGAAACGTTTGGGTAAAAAAGATAGTTGGATATGGAATTGTGCAGGTGATTATGCTATAAACATATTGTTAGATGATGGTGAAACACAAATTGGTAAAAGACCTGCAATGGCACTTTATGAATCAAAATATAAAAATTTATCTACTGATGTAATATATGATAAACTTGTAGAAGAAGGTGGTGTTCCACCAAAACCTGAAAATGGTGATGATGGTGAACAAGAACCATATGAACCAGAAGTTGGTGATTATATAAAATTGAAAAAACAAAAAGATAAATTTGGTAAAATAACAAAAATTTATGCAGATGGTTCATATGAATATGATGAGGTCACAAAAGCAGATGTTGATGTTGCTATGAAACAATAAAAATAAAAATTAATTATGATAGTAAATAAAGGCGATTTCTATGTTTTGAAACCTGGTGAAGATTCTAAATCAACATCTGGTAAAGGACAAAAGGCACCAGAAGGTGTGATGCCATGGCCTCCACAAAATGGTCAAGGACAAGGTGATGGTGACGATAGTGATGATGATGGTCAACAACAACAAGGTCAACAACAAGGAAAACAACAACAAGGAAAACAACAACAAGGAAAACAACAAGGTCAAGGTGAACAAGGTCAAGGTGAACAAGGTCAAGGTGAACAAGGTCAAGGTGAACAAGTTCAAGGTGAACAAGGTCAAGGTGGTAAATCTGAAGAACAAAAACATAAAGGTGGTACTGATACAAAAGTATCTGCAAAAAGTGCAAATTCTGGTAATGAAAAAAGTGATGATGGTGCAAAACAAAAAGGGTTTGGATCAATGGGTGATGTATTAGAAGATGGTGCATTAGGTAAAATAATAGAAGAAGCTAAAGGTGATGCTAGAAATAATACAACATATGGTCCTAGAGAAACATTTTCTGAAGGTGAAGAATTAGAAAATTCATCAAATTTATCAGAAACATTAGAAGATATCGTAAATGATGTTTTTTATAAAAAAGGTTCTGGTACAGGTTCAATGGGTGTCGATAGATTTGTTAAAGATATGACTAGTAAAAAAATACCATGGCGAGATTTATTACGTAATTTTGTTGCAGAAATTGGTAATTTGGATTATGATCAAGTATTTAATAGAGAAAGTGTTAGAAGATTTGCATCTAATGAAGACCCTAGATTAGCTCCTGATAGAATGGATGAAGCAATACCAAGTGTATTTAATTCTGTTGTTATATGTATAGATACATCAGGTTCAATTGGACAAAAAGAATTATCTTTATTTGGTGCTGAAATAAAATCATTATGTGAAGATCAACCAAATGAAATAAAAGATTTGTATATTGTATATTGTGATGATAGAATAAATCCGAGTAAAGGTGTACAAAGATTTGATACTAAAGATGATTTTTCTATACAAAAAATGAAACCAAGTGGTGGTGGTGGTACATCATTTTATCCTCCATTCAAATGGATTTCAGAATATGATAAATCAGAAGATGATAATGGTGATTCTGGACCAATTGTACCAGCATTCGTTGTTTACTTCACTGATGCTGAAGGTGATTCACCACCAGCTGGTGATTCTAGTCTTGAAGATGGTGATGGTAATAGTTATGAAGATAGAGTATTCTGGATTATTATAGACCATACTGAAGAAGATAGTTATGTGAAAGACATAGAATTTGGTGAAAAGGTTTGTATAACAAGAGACGAAATTTAAAAATAAAAAACCAAATCAAATGATTTGGTTTTTTATTTTTAAATTTTTAATCTTATATTTTTAGGAAAAGTTGGCATAGAATCTAACATATCATTTAATTTCTCTTGAATATCGTCTGTAATGTCATTTTTGATGTCACCAATATTTTCTAGTTTTTCTTGTATATCATTCAATACATCTTCTTTTATATCATTTTTGATATCATCTTTCATATTAATAATATTTTCAATTTCATCTTTCATATCATTTTGTGTTTTTTGATTATTTTCGATAATTTCAATCATATCATTTTTAATAACATTTATCGAATGTAAATCATTTTCAAATGTTTCTTTTATTTTCTTATTATTTTCGATAGAATTGTGAATATCTTCTTCTAATAATTTTATATTATTTATATTTTCTATATTATCTTCTTTTATGATATTAATTTTTTGTATTTCTTCTTTTATGTTATCTATAATTTCTTTATTTATATTATATATTTGTGATTTTATTTCTTCTTTGAATATATTATTTGTATTTAATATATTATCAAATAATTTTTTAACATCGTTTTCATTAGATTCATTTGTGTTTTCCACTATTTCTTCTTTTATGTTGTTTTCATCATTAGATTCATTTGTGTTTTCTACTATTTCATCTGGTATATCAATTTCATCTGATTTGTTATTTTCATCTGATTTGTTATTTTCAATATTTTCATCCCATATTTTCCACCATTTTTTATTTCCTTCTGTTATAACAATATCATCTTCTTTTTTCCTCATTAGTGTGTTGAAAATAATGACTAAACAAATGGCTAATGGATCAAAAACCAATACTATAAATAAAGTAAAAATATTAACTACTTTATCCATACTATAACCAGACATTTTCGATAAATATAATAATGGACCAAGCTCTGCTGCGGCTTCATTTTTACTTTCAATATTAATAATAGTTATTTCTAATTTACTAATTGAATCTGTTATAGATTCATATTTTTTATTTAATACATCTCTATATTTTATTAAATCTGGTAATTCATCAGATGTTTCTTTTATTCGCTTACTTAATAATCTTGCTGATACTATTGTATCTTTATTATTTCTTAAATTTGATAACGTTGAATTTTTTTCTTCGATATCATTTTTAATTGATTTCAATTCATTTTGTGTTTCTGTTCTAACTTCTATGAATCTATTTTTCTTTAATTCAATAAGACTTATTTCTTTACTTGAAATGTTATATTTGTCTGATGTTATTTTATATGCATTTGTTAAAAAACCATAAATACCAGCTGATGTAATCATCATAAGAATTATTGTTGATATTATAAGATATGATTTTAATAATATATTGAATTTATTCCAATATTGGTTTAATACGCTTACTATTATTAATTTACCAAATTCTAATGCTGATGCCATTATTATTACCGCTATTGCTGCACCAGCATATATTTTACTTAAACCAAAAACGGAAAAATATGCTGCACTGCCAGATATTACTATGATAGATAGTATTAATAATAAACTAAGAAATATTTTTTTCATAATATTATATATTATTTTTTTCAAACATTGTTTTGATATTTATATATATAATAATATGTTAAATTATCAAAAATTATCAAAAATTATATTCATTTTTAGTGTATTTATATTAATATGTTCATTCATGGTTATGAATATACATAAAAAAGAAAAAGTCTTGAAAATCAAGACTTCTTATGGTATTTTTGTAATTAATGAATACAAAATCAATAACGATACGATTTATATTAATGTAAAATGATTATTTAACAGCTTTTTTAATTGCCGTTGCATGTTCCATTAATTTTTCAGTATATATTTTGTTTTTAACAACTGCTGGATATTCATTTTTGAATGTTTTAACCATTTCAACATCAAATACTCTTCCTGCTGATGCATTTTCGAATAAAGTTTCTATTTGTTCATTAGAAACACTTTCGCAAGCACATTTACATTTTTTGTCTTTTTTTGTTTTTTTGTCATCATCAGCATCTTCATCATCTTTTTTAGGTGATTTTCCTTGTTTTTTAAGAATAGCTGCTTGTAATCCTTTAGGTAATTTTTTTTGTTTTGCTGATAATTCTTCATTCAATGAGAAATTGTCAAATGATTTAAGTATTTTCATAATTTTGTATTTTATTTTTTTTTATATTGTATATATTAAATAAAAATATTCATTTTTTGAATATCTTCAATTATTTTAAATTTTTTGAGTACAATATGTAACTATTACTGTTTTTGATGCTTCATATGTTTTACCACATTCTTCACACTCACATTCGGCATATTCTGGTGCTAAACCACCACCACTCATAATGTTTTCTGGATCATCATCTTGTACATATCCACAATATGGACATATTAATGTATCTTCTGATTCAGTATTCATTTCTTGTATATTTTCATTGAAAATTTTAAATTTTTTTATCATTGATTCTATAATTTTTTTATCATTGATTCTATAATTTTTTTTATTATATATTAAATATTTATATTTAATTTATGACCATCTCCAAGAATTTTTATTTCTAGGATATTGTTCTTTTCCTTCATCACCAGTACAATCATCACATAATGGTTTATCTGTAATTAGTTTATCAAAATTTTCTATTTCAGAACCACATGAAGAACAATGTGTAATAATATTTGTTGTATCTGATGGTGAATTTGAATATGTTGATGGATCATTATATTGTTGTGTTTCAAATTTTTGTATTCTTAAATCTTTTATTTTTCCTGTATATAAATAATATAAAAATGCTGTTTGTGTTTGCATCAATCCGAATGTGTCTAATAAATCTTTTATTGTAACTCTATAATTATATTTATCTGTATATAAAACTTCGAAATTTATTAAAAAATCATCAAATATTGGTAATGAATTGTATTGTTTTTCTAATTTTTTCAATCCTAATTTATCATCATCATTCTTTGAAACTTCATATTCTTTTGCCAATTCTGCTAATTTTTTATTATCAGTAAGAAATTTTAATAATTCATCAGCATTTACATTTGGTTTTATGCTTGACATATTATCAGCAATTTTTTTCATGACAATACTATATTTTTTGTCATATATTCTTTTAACTATATTATTAAAATTTCTAATTATACTAATTTTGAATTCATCAGTCTTATTATCAAAATCTTCCAATTCTTTTTTTATTTTTCTTTTTATGATTGGTTCAGATATTATATCATCTGATTGGAATTTATATATTTTACTTTTTGTTAATATATCTTTCAATGTTTGTGTATATGTTTTATCTATGATTTGCCCTATTTCATAATTACCCCAACCAGAACTATCAAATTTGTATTTTTGTTCTTTATATGTCAAATAATCGTTTAATATGACTTTAATATGTTGTTCACTTACTTCTATGTAAATTGATTTTTCATCTTTTTTTAATTCATTTTTCAAATCTTTTTTATAAGATATTTCTTCCCATTGTGTATTTGATGGTATTTCATAATTTATTTGGATATCTTTCATAACTTCATTAGGTATTCCTAATTTTGTGAGTGATGATTTTTCTAATATATATGTAAAAAATTTTGTAATCATACACTATATATTAATTTTTTATTTTAATATATAGATTAATGTAATTAAAATTTTAATATATAAAAAAAATAAAAAAATCGATGAAAAAATATAATATATTTATAAATAATTTAATGTTAGAAGCGGTTTCTAAATTTCAAACAGAAACTATTGATAAAATAATGTCATATCTTTATGAAAACACTGATATTATGTATTTTCAATATGATGAAAAGTTTGTTATTAAAAAACCAAATGAAATTTTAGAAGGAACATTATATTTAATGGATGATAATAGAGCACTTCGTATAAATTTTGAAGGTGATGTATTACATTCTTTAGATTTGTGGCAATTATTTAGATTCGATAATCAAACAATAATGAATCATCCTTTTTATACAATGGAAACAAATACAACTAATGTTGAAGAATATTTAGATGATATCGTTGATTTTATTAATGAAGATTTCAGTTTGAATGAAAGTGATAATGATACTAATGTTGAATTTAAGAAAGCTGAAGATGAAACTGTTAAATTTAAGAGTCTTAAATTAAATAAGGCCGTTTTGAATAATGATTTAGATGTTTTTGATGCTATAAATATGTATGTTCGTCAAGTCGCATATAGTGTATCAAATTCATTGATTATATCTGGTGATGCAGGCGTTGGTAAGTGTTTAGGAAAAGGAACAAAGATTATTATGTTTGATGGTACATTGAAAAATGTTGAAGATATAATATGTGGTGATTTATTGATGGGACCAGATTCGAAATCTCGATTAGTGATGAGTACTAATAGTGGTGTTAGTGAAATGTATGAAATTAATCAAAAAAAAGGAATAAAATATATAGTAAATGATGAACATATTTTAAGTTTAAAAAAATCAATATATGCTAAAAATAATAATAGATATTCAAAATTTGATGATATTTTGAATATACCAATTAATGAATATATAAAAAAAGATAAGACATTCAAAAGAAATTTTCTTGGATATAAAGTTGATATAAAATTTGATGAAAATATATTGCCAATTGAGCCATATTATTTAGGTATATGGTTAGGTGATGGTACTAGTGAAGATACATCAGTAACAAATGTTGATATTGAAATAGAAAAATATTTATTTGATTATGCTGAACGAATTGGTATGATTGCAAAAAAATATGAATATGAAAACGATGGTATTAAAAAAACACCAAAAATAAAAATAATATCAGAAGGTTATCATGATAAAGGTGTTAATTATATTAATCCATTATATCATAAGATGAAATATTTGAATATTATAAAAAACAAACATATACCTAATATTTATATAAATAATAGTGAAAAAAATAGATTAGAACTTTTGGCAGGATTAATTGATTCTGATGGTTATAAAATAAATGGTGGATATGAAATAACATTAAAATCAGAAACACTAATAGAGAATGTTAAATTTTTAGCAGATACGATTGGCTTCAAAACATCATTAAAGAATGTTAAAAGAAGTATAAAAAAATTAAATTTTGAAGGTGACTATTTTAGATTAAGTATATATGGTGATGTTGATAGAATACCTTTGAAGTTAGAAAGAAAAAAAGTATATCCTATAAGAAGAGTCGATCATAAAGTGACAGGAATAGATGTTAAATCAATTGGTATTGGTGAATACTATGGTTTTGTAATTAATGATGATCATTTATTTTTACTTGAAGATTGCACTGTTACACATAACACATCTGAAGTTACTGAAATACTTGATGATACAAGATTAGAATATGAATTTTTCAAAGGTGATATAACAAAATCAGGATTATATGAAACACTATTTTTGAATAATGGTAAATTATTGGTTTTTGATGATTGTGATGCTGTTTTTCAAGATGCTGATTCAGTTAATTTATTAAAAAGTGCATTAGATACTAAAAAGAATAGAGAAATATCAAGAATATTAAAAACTCATTATGATTCTAAAGGATTAACATATAAAGAAATGATTGATAAATATAATAAAGATAAAAAATTACCTAAACAATTTGTTTATAATGGTCGATGTATATTTATAACAAATATCGATGGTGATAAAATGGATAAAGCTCTTGTGTCTAGAAGTCTTCATGTTGATGTAAAATTAACAAGAGATGAAATTATTGAAAGATTGAAAAAAATAACTGAAAAAATATATCCAAGAATACCAAATAGTACAAAAGAAGAAACTATAGAGTTTGTTGATTTTATGACGAAAGGTTATAAAAGTAAATTTCCATTATCAATAAGAACAATAATTCATGCATTAAACATAAGAGTATCTAATGATTTCATGATTGATATTGATGGTGAAAAGGTTCCAGCTTGGCAAATGCTTGTAAAACAATTCTTAATAAAGAAAAATTAAAAAGTGATGACTTTTTTGACAATTTCATTTTTATATATACTATAAAAATGAAATTGTTATGATCTTAACTGAAAAATTAAAAATGAAAGTCAATGGTAAAATGGTTCAAAAATATAAAGAACTTGGTTTTGATGTAAAACAATATGATGATATCGAATTGCCTATAATATATCTTAGTGAATATAGTCACCAAAAAATAGTATGTGCTTGTGATATCTGTGGTGAACAAAAAGAAGTTAAATATAATAATTATTGTGCTTATATTAAAAGAGATCCAAATAATCAATATACCTGTAAAATATGTAATTTGGAAAAAAGAAAAAATACATGTACCAAAAAATATGGAAAAGATAATGTATCAAAATTGAATGATATCAAAATTAAAAAAGAAAAAACTGTTACAAAAAATCATGGTGGTTTTACATATTGTTCAAAAACATTAAAAGAAAGAGTTAGATTAACAAATATTGATAAATTTGGTGTAGAAAATCCTTCACAAAATGAAGAAATACACAAAAAACAACATTCTGGATATATCTTAAAATATTATAATACAAATCTATATTATAGAGGTAGTTATGAAAAAGATTTTATAGAATATTGTATATCAAATAATATTGTGATAGAAAATTTCAAAGGTAATATAGATTACGTATATGATTATAAAAATAAAAAATATTTTCCTGATTTCTTTATAAAGGATATGAATTTAGTCGTAGAAATTAAAAGTTCATAGACATATGAGTGTGAGTTAGATATAAATCTATTAAAAAGAAAAGCCACTATAAATAGTGGCTTTAATTTCATTTTCATAATAGAAAAAGATTATACAAAATTGAATGATTACTTTAAGTGAAATGTTATAACTATCTGATAATCTTAATTTTCTGATTCGAGGTCAAAAAAATCATCTGCGGTAGTAGCTTCAACATCAACTCTTTGTGAAGTTGTAGTAGTTGTTGTATTTGTTCCAGCATTTCTAGTTGCAGATTCTGCAACGAATACATCTTCGCCTTGTAATATAGATACTACTTGTCCTACTTTACCACGAGTTTCTTCTGTCCATTCGATTGCTTTATGATCATCTAATTCAACTGTTCTTGATAAAAGAGTTTCTTTTATTTTAGCTTGTGCTTTTGGATTAGATATTATACCATCTTCATCGATTGGTGCTGCTCTAAATGAACCTGATTTTTCATCATATAATTTAATAGGTGATGTTTCAAGGAATGTAGATGCATCATAGTTTTGGAAACCAGCTTTATCTTTAATTATTAATTTGAAATCTTTTCCTTTTGATAAGTCAAAAACGTTACATTGAACACCAGTTACTTCACCAGTTCTTTCAGAATTGATTTTTTCTTTAATTGTATAACCATATGGGAAAACCATAATTTTACCAACTAATTCTGGGTGTTGTTCATCTTCAATAACCATAATATATGAATAATATTTAGTAGTTCTTTTGATAAGTTCAGCTTTTTCTACATCTGCTGCATTTTTGCTATTTTTCAATTTCCAATAAACTGCGCACATTTCACATTTATCTTTGAAATTTCTATCACAATCGTAATATCCAGCTAATCCTGGTTCATTTTTGAAATCTACGTAATGTACGTGTTTTTCGATTGCAACTGGTCCTTTTTTACCATCTTTTGTAAGGTTTGTTAAAAATCTTACTGTGGCACGATAACCGATTTTTTTATCTTTTGCATCTTTTAAATTAGGTCTGTAGATACCATCTTGGTTTTTTTCTGTTTTATCAAATACTGATAAACTTGCGTCATTTGCATCTGTCCCACCAAATAGGAAATCATCTGCGTTTTGTGTTGTTGTTGTCATAAGCCTTTAAAACTTTAATTTTGTAGAGAAGCCTCCAATGTTATTTTTAAGGAATAACTAACCTTTCTAATTATGATATTTATATTTTGGAAAAAAGATAAAGTTTATATTTTCTTTTCTGAATTTTTCTTTCTGATTTTACCAAATATTATAGTGATATCATCAATTTGATATAAAGTTTAAGGAATAGTAAATTATTTTGTGGATTATGGTTGCCATGAATATGGACTTTTGTTTTGTTTTCATAAATTGCCTTAAAATTTTTTAAAATTGCCTTAAATTATATTAAATTGTTATACTATATATTAAATAAAAAAACCGAAAAATGTTATTTTTTCAGTTTTATTGAATTTATTTTATCTAAAATATTATATGGATCATCAAAATATATTTTTATTTTATTTTCATAATCAATATCATTCATGATTTTATATTTTATCATATTATTTAATGCATTAATTAGTGTATCAACATCTATATCAATATCATCTAAATTTATTAGAGTGAATAAATGTTTTTTTATATCTATACAAAAATCATTATAATTATCATATTTATCATCTATGCCTATGTTTTCTAGTATATCATTTATTTCTATCATAAAATTTTTTATGATATCATAATCATTTACGAATTGTTCGTCAATAAAATCTTCTAAATTCATTAATAAATAATTTTTATTTTATATATAATGTTTCAATAGGTTCATTTTAATATATAAAGAAAAAAAATATAAATTTTTTTAATGATTACAACAAAATATGATGATTTAGGCACAATAAACTCTGTAAAGATATTACCAAAGATAGATGTTTTTGATAAATATATAAAATTATATACAGAAATTGATTCTCATGTAGAAATAGGTGATAAAGTTTTTATTACATTGAGTAAAAATGTAGATGATATATCATCGAATTCTATTACATTAGATAATAGAATAATTGCAATGAATGATATTGATTTTCTATATTCAACAATATTACAAGGTTATGAAGTATTAACAATTGATAAAAAAAGAAATTCATTTGTAATAAATAAATTATTAACAGATATAATTCCTGATGGTAATATAGATGGCAAAGTATTAGAAGAACATTTTGTAAGTAAAGTTACTTGTGAAAAAGTTGATATGTATAATGCAATTGTTGATAGTACATTTATAAAAAATGGAAATATAAATAATGATGGAAAAGGTACAGTCGTTTTTATTCAATGTGTTGGTTTTGGTTTGAATTTGAATAAAGTTAATATAAAAAGAAAATACACAATCGATTATATTACTCTTAATTCATATTTAGATTCGGATAATAAAATAATAAATTATTTTTCATTAGATAATAATAATTATGGATATTCAAATTTTAGAAATACAAATTTATATGGTTGTAATATAGATAATGGTTATTTCTATAATTGTATATTAGAACCATATAATATAGGCAATATATACACATATGATATAAATGGAGGATATTTTGAAAAATGTCTTATAGAAAAAGCAAATATAAACAATGGTTATTACAAAGATGTTATAAATTTAATAGATTGTGTATGGAATAATGGTAGTTTTGATTGTGGTACTAGTGAATCTGATTATAAATTTAATTTAGATAATTGGTATAATGGATTATTCATAAATGGTATATTTGGTTCATGTGATGGTTTTGCTAATATGCCAGTTTGGCATGATGGTACATTTATGAATGGTATATGGGATAGTTATTTATGGAAAAATGGTTCATTTGATGGAGGAATATTCGGAACAAATGGTAATTATAATTTTGATAATGTTACAACAATAGATGAATTTGAATATAATTTTGGTATAACAAAAAGAGATGTAGAAGGAAATATAATAAATGATATATCAGAATATGAATACACAAATTGGCAAAATGGAGTATTTAATGGTGGTCTTATGATAAGAACAAAATGGTTAAATGGTACATTAAGAAAAGGTGTTATATTGGACTCGAATGTATTTGATATAACAATGGATGGTGGATTATTAATGGATGTTATTATAAAAAAAGGTGATTTGAATAGTGGTTATATAATGAATTCTAATAAATCTGTAGTTATAAATGAATGTGTAATAAATGATATTACAATTAAAAAATATGATAATTATGTAGTAGATAATAATGTAAGTAGTTTCTTTTCAGGATATACAAATATATCATCTACAGACACAATGATTTTTATAAATTATTGTTATTTAATAAGTCCAATAATAACTGATTATGATAGAACAATATTAGCAAACAATACACATAAAAACAATATATTTATAGGTAATCAAAAATCTATACAAGGTGGTAATTATTATAATATCGATTTTTATGTTCCACAAGAAATAACAACAGATATTTGTGAAAATTGTAAATTTAGTGTATATAAAGATAATGGTACAAGTAGAAATGATATTAATATATCATTTGGTTATATTAGTTCTTTATCATCATATTTATCAGGTACTACAACAATAAGTAAGAATATTATGGTAAGTTATACAAATTACCCAAATGTGTTTGATAATGTTGGTAATTTTCATCTTTATGATTTTTCATATTTATCAAATTATTATAGAACATTTGATTCAAACATTAATGGTAAATATGGTGATAGTTCTTCTGTTATTCTATACTTAAATAATCCAAATAGTAGTGATATATATTTAGATACTCGTTCAGGAATAACAATAGGTAACGATGATGAATTTATTGGATATCCAGTTAAATGTCAATCTGATTTATATGATTATGTTATATTAGATACTATATATGAACCATATATGTTTGGTGATTATGGATTGATATTAAAAAATGATGCTATATCATTAAATAAATCATTTATAATTAATGATGGTGTATATAAAAAATGTAGATTTCAAGGATATGATGCTGTTTCAAAGGTCATAATAAATAATGGTATTTTCAATGGTTATATGACAATTGATGGTATTGGTGCAACTATATATGGTGCAACTGATATTTATGATGGTAATTTTAATAATATAAAATTAGATTTAGATAATAATTTAGATAATAATAGTAATAATTGGTATGGTGGTAATTTCAATTCAGGTGATTTTGGTAGTAGTGATGATATAAATACAACTATTGTTGATGAAATAGTATTATATTCAGGAACAACATTATTCCATAGTGGTGTTTCATATCTAACTGATACTGCATATACATATACAGGTGATGATTATTATAATAAATATGAATTGACATCAATACATCCTCTTATAATAAATAGTACATCCTCTTATAGAAATCTAGATTATGGATTATTAAATGCTTTTGATGATAATGAAATTATACATTCTACTGATAATGTATATTATGGCAATGAATATAGAATTGATGTTTGGAATAAAGATTATATATCATTTGAAAGTGGTATTAGTTGGAGTGCAGATACATCATCAGTACCAAATGGTCATGTTATACCATCATATTTTGTTTTTGAATTAAAATGTAAAAATAATGTTGATGGTGGTATAGATTTATTTAATAATATGTTAAAATTTTTACAAAGAGCAAATAGTAGTTTTGATATAGGTATAACTGATGTATTGAATAAATTGGATAAAAATAATAATTCGGTATATAATACATTCAAACAATTATATCATGTTGATTCAATAATAGAAGGAACAAATGATATAGAAATAAATAATCATAATTATAAAGTAATTGATATTTTTTCTGATTTAACTGAAAGAAAAATTGCAATTTTATTCAAATTTGAAAAAATACATTATTATTATAATAATACAAATGATGATATATTAACATCATATGATACGAATTATAAAAATGTATGGTCTGATGCAAATGAAGGATATTCGGTTAGACCTATGCCAGTTTTTGATCCAGTAAATAGTTCAACAACAATACAAACACAATCTGTTGAATTTAATGAAGGTTATAATATTTATCCATTACCAACAAATATTAGTGGATGGCAAAAAAATACAATACCACCACCATGGTTTTATGATAATAATGGTATTTTATTTTATCCATTTGATTATGAATATAGAACTGGTGTTTCATTTTCATATTATAACGTATTGAATTATTCGAATTATTGGATAAAAAATTATTTTGATGGTGTATCAAATTTCAATTATTCTAAAATAAGAAAAGAATATAATAATATAGTTATATCTGGTTTAACTAGTATGACAATGGATAATGGTAATGGTTTTCATTATCTATCAAATAGTATTAATATTGAAAATTCAAGAGATATTTATGCATATAAAATGTATAAAATGTATTCTAATATGATAAAAAATACAACAAATGTTGCTGTTTTTGATGATAAGACAATAGTAAATAATAATTTATTGGATAATCCATCTTATTTATATTATAGTGGTCAAACTAATTCTGATATTCAATTTGGTTATGGTGTAAGAAATGTTGATATCTATACACACAAATCATGGGAACCTTATGTATTGAACACACCATCATATGATTATGATAATATCATATATATTAATAATTCATGGTTATATTATAATGAAAATAGTAACATATTGAATATTGGTGATTTTGTTCATGTTAGATATTATGATACGACATCGACACATATTATATCTACATCAGATTCTGATTATTATGATATTTCATCAAAAATTTTAATTGTTGATAATGTTAATAATAGAATAAATATTGACGTACCAATAAATGAATCATATGGTGAAGTATTTAGTATTAATCCTAATGCATTTTCTAATGTTGGTGTAAATATGACAATACTTGGTATAATAAACTATTCTATTATAACAGGTAGTATATTATATGTTTATTCTAATAGTTATAAAGGACCTGTTGTTGTTTTAAGTAGTGATGGTATATCGAATATAACTATCGCAACAGGTAAAACAGGAACAATTGCATATGATTTTGGTTCAAGTTCTGATAAATATATATATGGATTAGATGAGTGGATTATAGATTCAACCGAATTATATAGTACAGAATTATATAATATATTAAATGTTAATAAAGATTCTAATAGAATTGGTGCATCTTATACTAATGGTATTCAAATACCATCAAATTTGATAGGTGATAATTGGATAGTTAATAATAATTTTTTTATAAAATCACATGAATTAAATTATTTATCAAAAGGATATGTTGAAGGAACAATACAAACCATAAATAGAATAACTGAAGAATGGAATGGTATGTATTTGTATGGTGATATTGAAGTGAATAATTTCAATTATTTATATAGTGATTTATCAATAAATGAATCACAATATTTAACACAAGAAAATGGTACATGGATAAATAGTTTATATTTAATTGCTGACAATATATCATATGATTTATTAGGTAATTATATAGAATTTAGTAGTGGTGTAAATAAAAAAACTAATGATAATAGTACATTTAAAAAAGTGACTGGTAGTATTATTAGATCGAATAATATATTAACATTTAATAAAACAACTAGAAATTGTAAAATTTATAAAAATACATATACAATAAATGATACATCAGTTATATATAATTATTTTGGTAAAACTGATAGAAGTTTTTATATGAATTATGATGATGGTGGAAATAAATTTATAGTAGGTAAATATTATGATTTATATAATTCTGCAATAACATTTGAAACTATGTTAAATATAGATAGTGTCAATTATACTGGTAATACGAGTATAATTTCAAAATTACAAACGATGGATATATTAACTGGTGATTATGGTCATTATATGGAATTCAAAGAGGATGTTGTAGATGGCGAAATAAGAAAACCAATAAATGGTAATAAAATATATTATGTACAAAATGGTAATTCATATCTTTTATCGAGTTTGATTAATTCAAATTTGGTAATATTATCAGAAGATGGTGATTATTATTTTGATACTTTAGTAGAATTTGATAATGTTAGTATAACGACAAATACAAATATACCAGATACATTTAAACGAGGATATATTTTCTTTTTAAATGATATAGGTGTTATTTCACCATGTTATGAAATATTAGGTGCCTTGAATGATGGTGATCCATCAAAATTGATTAATGGTACACCAAAACAAAAATTATATGAAATAAATCAAAATCTTGTAACAGATGAGCAACATTTTTATAGACAAGCAGGTTTGATAATAAAATCTATTGGGTTGAATAATCAAGATGAGTTAGATATAACATCAAAAAATAAATTTGAGAATGGTAATTTTTATTCTGGTTTATTTTATAGTATTTGGGATGATGGTAATTGGTATGCAAATGAAAGTGCATGGGAAATAACAGCTGTAAATAATTATAATTCGATAATAGGTAAATCTTCATCTGAAGCACCTGATAGAAAATATTATGAAAGTAAAAATTTGAATGATATAATAAATACATTAACTAAAAAAGGAGAATATTATTCTTCACCACCTATTGATGTTGATAAAGAAGAAATAATAATAATAAAACCACCTATAACTAGATGGGATGAACAATAAAAAAATAATATATAATAATATGGAAATAATAAATAAAATAATTGAATTTATAAAGAAGAATTGGAAATCAGTAATAGTATTGATTTGTTTTTTACTATTGATATTCAATTTAAAGACATGTAGTTCAAATAGAGAATTAAAAAATCAATTGAAAAATGAAAAATATAGACAAGAACAAAATTTCAAAGCGTTTAATGATACTATAGAAGTTTATAAAAATAAAAATGGTCAAATTAGTTATAAACAAGTTATAGGTAATATGAGTTTAGATGAATTAGAAAAATATAATCCAGATTTATACAAATTAATAAAAGCCGAAGGTGGTAAAGTTAAAACAATAATTAAAACAATAATTGAATATAGAGATACAGGTTCTACAAAAAATATATTAGTGAAATTAGATAAGGATAGATATGGTTTGAATTTTTATTATACATCACCAGATAGTGTATTAGTTATAAATGGTAAATCTTATTTTTATGTTATTGCTGATAGTAATAAACTAATAATAAAAGAAGATATTACGAAATTTGATGAAGTTAAAATAAAATTTTCAATTGTAACTGGTATAAAAAAAGAAAATGGTTATGATAAAATATTTATAACACCATCAACAGATAAAATAACAATAACTGAAACAAGAGGTACTGATGTGACTGATTATATAAAAAATAATCAAAAGAAAAATAAATTTTCAGTAAATGTTTCAGGTGGCTATGGAATAATATTTGGTAAAGGAAATCAACTATATCATGGGCCAGGAATACAATTAGGTATAGGATATAATATATTGAGTTTTTAGAGTGAAAAAAACCGATATTTTTATTTAATATATAATAATAAAAAATAACATAATTAATATGGAAAATTTAAGAGATTATAAAGAATTCAAAGGTGGTAAAAAAGGTTCATCACTTATGACTGATAAAAAAGTAATAAAAGAATCATTTATACCAAAAGGTGATATATATGATGGTAATGTTAGTATCGAATTACCAAAATCACTTATTAAAGCATATACTAAAAAAATAAAAGATGAAAGTGGCAAAACAGCAACTGATTTTTTTGCAGAAACTACAATTGCAGAAAAAATTGTTGATTATGTAATTGCAACATATTTAAATGTTGAAAATTTACCATCATCTATATTATTTGGTGATTATATGAATGCACAAGTACAACCTGTACAAAATATACAACCACAAGCACAAGCACAAGTTCAAACACAAGTTCAAGAGCCAGAAGGTGAAAATGTACAAGCAGATGCAACAGCAGCACAAATACCAGCACAAGAAACAACTCAACCACAAGGTCAAGTACAACAAACACAACCACAAGGTCAAGTACAACAACCACAAGGCGGAAATCAAGAAATATAATAAAATATGATTAAAAAATTTAGTAATTTTATAAATGAATCTTCTTCAACAATTAATAAAAAAGTTGTTGAAGATGTTTATGCAAATAAAACAACTAAAGTTATATCTAAACCAATTATAGAAAAACATGAAGAAATAATTGTTACAGAAACAAAAGAATCAATGGATGATGTTATATTTGAAGGTAAAATTGCAAAATTTCCAAATAATTCAAAACCATCTAAATCTATAATTTTATTAGAAAATAATAAAATAAGTAAAGACAAATTACATTTTATCATATCAGAACAAACAGATTCAATTATATTATATAAATATAATAATGATTCTAAATATAAATTAAATGAATTCGTTAATACATTCATTGATTGTCATCAGACTAATCCAAAAATAAGTAAATTGTTTTTAGGAATAACTAATGAAGGAACTGAACATTATGCTATGATAAAAAACATACCTGATATAAAATTAGGTGAAAAAAAACTTATAAATTTGATAAGTGATGATTTGATAAAATTATTAAAATAAAAATACAAAATTACGATTTATAAAAAGCCAGAATTAGTTCTGGCTTTTTTGTTTTTTGTGATTTTATTTTTAATATATATAATATAAAAATAAATAAATAAATTCTATGTTAAAAGATTATAATTTGTTCACTAATTCAAATAATGGTAAATTAAATGAAAGTGCTCCTAGAATACCAAATAGTGAAGATTATTGGATAAAAAAAGGCAAAATAGGTAAAGTTTGTGTTATTTATACTCATGATGATTTAGATGGTATATATTCTGCAATAGTGATGAAAAATTATTTATTAGAACATGGTTTTGAAATAGAAAAATATGGTATAGTTAATTATCAAGAATCATGGAAAGCATTTGAAATTGATTCAAAATATATAAATATTGCATTAGATTATGCTGAAGATATTGAAGGTATTGATGTTTATATTGATCACCATGGTAAATTTCAAGAAGGTGAAAACATAAATAAAGCATCAACAAAAACATCAACTGGTAGCGCATATGAAGGTATTTGTGATGAATTAGGTATACCTGTTGATAAAATGGTAGTTGATGTCATAGATATGATAGATTCGGCTAAATATGATTTCTATGAATCAGATATTAAGAAAATATTAACATTTGATATTAAAAATATGAAAAATAAATTAGATTTTGCTGGTGCATTTAATCAATTATTAAAAAGAAGTGATCATAAAACATTTATAGAAGTTATACATAATAGTAAAGATACACCATCAATATATAATATATTTAGATTATTTAAGATATTATATCCAGCTAATAATTTAGATAATTATAAATTAAAAGCATTAGCAAAATCTATGGGATATACATATGCCGATGGTACAGCTAATGTACAATTGTTTTTAGATTATATCGAAGAAGATGATAAAAAATTATATCATTCATTTCAAAAAGACTTTATTAAAGATGCTGAATATAGATTATCTAAAATGGCTAAAATGACAAAAGGTTATGGTAAAAAAGATTATATAAGAAACCAAACAGAATTTATTCAAAAATTTGTAAAAGGTACATCTGGTGTTAAAATGGATGGTTATCAAATATTAGGACAAATGGTATTTATACCTTCTGGTACATGGTCGAATTCATTAAGAATTCGTTCAATTATTGAACAAGATATGTTGACTAATGATAGAATACCAACAATAAAATATGTTGTATCTAAAGATTCTACATTGTATGATTTATTATTAAAATCTAATGGACAAAAAATGGAATTAATTGGTGACATTAATGGTACAAATTTAGATGTTAAAGAAAATGTTACTGATTTTGAAGATAAAGAAGGCATAAAAGGTGAAATTCAAGTAGATGGTGATAATGTTTATTTCAATGCTAAACAACCAATATTCTGGTTAATGTCGCAATTTGGAAATACTTTACAAATCGCATCATATCATGATATAAATAAATATGATATGAAATATTTACCTACATTGAAAGATGGTACTAAAGTAACAAATTTGGGTAAATATTGTGAAGATTTATTAAGTAATTTTGTTAAGCATTTTGGTTTAGATATTAATGCAAATCCAGATTCAACAGTAGTTGCAGGTGGTCATCCAGGTATTGGGTCAATTAGTAATATATGTAGTAAAGTTAAAGATAATGTACCAGAAAATATGAAAACATTTATAGGTTCTAGATATTTAGATTTGATTAAAAATAAAGTTATACAAGATTTATCTGGTATACCTTTTCCAAATATCAAAATGACATGGGGTGATGAAACAGAAGAAAAAACATTCAAACCTAGTGTGAGTGATGTTAATAAGAAATTAATGAATGTTACAAGTATTAGAAATGCACAAAATGTAAAAGCACAGCAAGATATTTATAAAAAATAATTTATTTTTTCATATCTTTACTTACTTTCATAAGTTCTTCTAATAATGATGGATCATTTTTGTATTTGTCAAATATATCATTAAGAAATTTTGGATCACCAATTATTGTATATGAATCATTATCATCGTCTTTTATTTCTTCGGTGCTAATATTTATTTCTTTCAATTCATCTTTCAATTCTTTGTAGAAATCTTTCATTTTCTTCTGAAGTTCATATATTTGTTTAATTGTATCACGCATTTCTTTTTGGAAAAGTGCGACAGATTGATACATTTCAGGATCATTTATACCTAAATCTAATTGTCTCATACAACTAATTAAACCTTTTCTAGCCATTGATGTTGAAAAATTTAATTCTGTAAGTAATTGAGAATCATTTTTTATCATTTGATAAATATTTTTATTTCTCATTAATTCTTCACTAAGATATAAATTAGCCAAACATTCTAATGTTTCTTTTGCTTCAATTTTTATTATTTGTATATCTTTATCATAATCATGTACTTCAATAGTAATTTGTAAAGATGGTAACATATCATCAAAACCAACCATTTCATCAATAGGTAAATCTATTTCTCTAAGCATAGAGTTTATATTTCCTTGTAATTCTTCTACACTCTCTTTTATTTCTATTTTTGAACGTTTATAATTATTTTCTCTATCTATTTCATTATTCTTACTCATTTTCTTGAATGATTATTTTTTCTTATATATAAACTATTATTGTTTAATATTTTTCTTTATGTAATTTTAATATATTTTCAAATTCTTTCAATAATAAATCATTATTAGAAGACTTTATTTTATTTATTATCATTTCATCAATAGAAGAAGAATTATCGATTAAAAGTTCTTCTATGATGTCACCATCATCATAATATTCTATCTTCTTGAAATTGTATTTTGATAAAAGTATTTCTGTTTTTATTTGTTTTTCTTCTATTAATTTTTTTTTTATTGATATTGTTACTCGATTATTATTAATATATTCTATATCAAGGTTTTCTAATTCTGTTATATTATCAATTTTTATTGTTTTGTATATTGGACTTTTCTTATTTTTTATAAATATATCTTTATTGTTATCTACATCTATAATATAGAATCCTTTTTCATCATTTGTTCCCTCGAATTGATATGGTGAACCAACTATTGTACAATTATCATATGTTTTTTTATCATCATAATAACCACAATATGTTTTATGTTTTATTAATTTGGTATCTATTTTATTTATTTCAATATTTAATAAATTTATATTACCATTAATAAATTTTAATGTATTATCACACCAAGGTATAAGATTTATTTTTATAATACCATATTCTATTTTTGTAAAATCTTTTACAATATTTATGTTTTTGTGATATTTGAATATATTTAGTGTGCTAATATTATTATCAAGAACTCTATCATTTTCACCAATTAATAAGTATAATTTTGATATGTTACTTATTTTTTCAATTAAATCTATGGTTTTATTTAATATTTTTGTATTTATGTTTTCTGAATTATTGAATAAATTTCCTAAATGTACTACAATATCGCCTTCTTTATATTGTTTTTCTAATAATGGTATAAATTCATTTTCAAAAAAATCTGACATATTATTATACCATTCTTTTGAATTGTTTTTATATCCAAATTTAGTATTATTAAGAATCCAAATTTTCATTATTTAATGATTTTAATTTTAAATCTCTAAGTACCATCAATCCTTCTTTTAAATTTAGAAAATATTTAGAATTATTTGGACCAATACCAAATTCACTACCATTATCATTAATAATAATAGCATATAATGAATCATTTTTTTCTACAATTTTTTGTATTTTGTATGATTTACCTTTTGTTAATTTAAATGATTTATCATCTTTTATACAAAAAATAGGTTTACCAATAAATGTCTGATATTCTCTTAATTTTTCCATATCATTTATATTATGTATATCATTAATTGTTTATTAAATAAATACAAATATAAGGATATTTTTTAAGTAAAACAAATTATGAATTAATAAATCTAACTTTAGATTCTGTCATATATGAAACTCTATCTAAATTAACATTTTGTATAACTTGTTTTGATTTTCCAGCTAATGTTAACATCGCATTTTCATTTATTCTATTAAATAATTCAACAGATACTATATCAGTATTATTTAGATTTTCATTAATTTGTTGAGGTTGTGGTATAGATTGAATTGGTTGTTTATACACTTCATTCAAATTATCATCATCCATATATTGATTAAGTCCATTTGGATCAAATGTTTGTCTATTTCTTCTGCTTTGATATTGTTGTTGATTGTTATTGTGTTGAATAGAACCGTTTAATCTGGTTTCTACAACAAAATCCATATTATTCCAACCATCATTAACATTTTCATTAACATTTTGATATGTTGGTGTTTCATTCAATGATTGCCATTGATTTTGTGATGTATTTATATTGTCATATGATTGGTTCATATTTAGGTTTATTTTTGATTCAAACCCATTATCTTCATTTATTTTTTTAAATAAAGCTAAATATTCTTCTTCTGTCATTATATTTTGTATTTTTTTTTATAATATATTATATATTAATTTTCAAATGGTCCTTTTTCTACATATTCTTTTAATGAATCATTGATTGTTAGTATATCATTATCATTTTGTTCATTTATTTTATTTGTATTTATATTGTCAACAAAGTTTTTTACTTTTTCGACAGATATACAACTATTATTTAAGAATGATGGATCAACTTGTTCTACATCATCATCAATTTTAGTTGTACCATAAACTATTTCATTTAATACGTCTCTTACATCATTATCGATTTTTATTTGTTCAAAATCAACCTTTTCATACATTTTATCAAATGTATCGATATTAATTTTATCATCATTATCTAAATTGATAAAGAATTTTTCTGTTTCTGTGTGATATGATTTATTTATTATTCTAACATAATTTGTATCATTTGTGTTTTTTAACTTATATGATGCTGATATATCAATTTCATAATTTTCGGCTATAAATTTATCAATAGCCTTTTGTATAAATAATGATTTATTTATTGATTTTGATTCACATATTTTTTCAAATTTTTTGAATGATGTGTCTTCTATAGAAAATGATTTATTTATTTTCATATTATTATTTTTATTTTTATTTTATATATTAAATAATAATAGTCAAAAGTTAATAAAAATTAATAAAATTAATAAAATTAATAAATTTTAATCATATTTACTTGGATTCATATAACTATCTGTTGCTTTTACTGATTTTCTTCGATATTCTGGTATTAATATTTTTATTCTACCAAGTGCTCTTCTAACTTCAGCTTCTGCTGTTTTATTACCTTTTTCTATAAATTTAAGGTGTCTTTTTTCAACAATCTTAAATTGTTCAAGTAATATTTCGTGTAACTCTTCTAAGTCAAGTTGTTCACGTAATTCAAATAATTCATCTAATTTATAATTTTCTAAATCCATATACTATATATTTATGAAAACGTGTCCATTTTATTTATATTTCCATATAAAACCTTTGTGTGTTGATTGTTTTTTATTGCAACATTTTGATATATTACCTATCGATCCATTTATATATTCAGTCGCATCTTTTATTGATTTGAATTCATTTAATAAATTATTATGTAAATCATATTGTAATACTGGTTTTTCTGAACCTCTTTGATTTCTTTTTGATAATGATATTTTTTTTCTCAATAAAATATTTTTAATATATTCGTTTATATCATATTCATTATCTTCAAAAAACCAAAAATAATTTTTACATGTTAATTGTTTTTTATTACAACATCTTGATATATTACCACCATCAATATTCAAATCATTTGAAATCTGTATAATACTTTTCCATTCTTTAATGAAATTACCATCAAAATCATATTGTAAAACTTTTTTACTATGATAGTTACTTATGATACTTTTTTCATAATTTGTTCTTTTTTTACCAAATTGATGATTTTTTTCACCTTTCATTCGTTCTGAACATTTTTCTCTTTCATATTCAGATACTAATCTACCAACAGTTGGTTTTTCAATAACATATGTCAAATTATAACCATTTGAATATGAATCTAACATATTTAACCAATATTGTTCTAAACTTTGACAATATTCAATATCACACAATTCTATTATTTTGAATAATATATTTTCTTTACCATATTTATTAAAATTATTCTGTAATTTTTTATTATAATGTTTATTATTAAATAATAAAAATAGATGTTCTCGCCACCTACCATTAAATCCATTATTATGTTTTTGTTTGTTTTTTGTTTTTGATGCAGAACCAACATAATAAATATTTGGTTTGTTTATGAATTCTATTGTGTATATACCAGTTTTACAAGAATCTTCTTGTTTTTCATTGTGATAATCTGTTGTTATGAATTTTCCCATAATATTTTTTTATTCTTATATATTAAAAACACATTCACAATAAATACATTTTATTAAAATAAAAAAGTCAATAAATTAATTATTGACTTTTTAATATGTTGATTATGAACACTTTGACCACCCACACGAGCAACTAATACATCCCTCTGTGAAGTTTAATTTTGTATTTCCACATTCTGGGCATTTTTGTCCATGTGCTTCAACATGATCTTTTATATATCTTTTCAACATTCGTTTAACACCTGCTTTCCAAGATGTTATTGTATCACCACCTAAATCTAATGTATCTATCAAATTCATTACATTTGGTATTGGCATTCCATGTCTAAGTACACCAGATACTAAACGAGCAGTGTTCCAATATTCACGTTCAAATGCTCTACTTAAACCTTTCATTTCTTGTTCATAACCATCTTTATCGATATAAACAAAATCATATCTTGATTTTCCTTCATCATCTCTATTTTTTATAATCCATCCTTTATCAACAAATGTTGGAACTTGAAAATTATCTAATATTCCAGTAAAAATTTCATATGGATGTCCATCAACTAATCCAACAAATCCAATCCATTTTTCTCTATTGTTATTGAATCGTAGTATATCACAAACAATTTTCTTTGGTCTTTTTGGTGCATCATGTTCTTTTATGATTTGTTCAACAGATTTTTCTTTATCTTTTTCTTTTTTATCATTAGATATTAATACACCATCACGAGAACCGTCACGATATACAGTTATACCTTTGCAACCACATTCCCAAGCTGTTTTATATACATCTGCAACAACATCTTCTTTTACTTCATTTGGTAAATTTACAGTTACTGATATTGAATGATCTACCCATTTTTGTATTCTTCCTTGCATTTTAACTTTTTCATGCCAATCTACATTATTAGATGTTGCTTTATAATATGGTGATAATGCAACTATTTTTTGTAAATCTTCTTCAGAATATGATTTAACTTCATCAATATTATAATCATTTGCATTTAACCAATCAATAAATTTATGATGAAAAACTGTATATTCTTCCCATGAATCACCTTTTGAATCAACGAAATCTATTCTAACATCTTTATCATTAGGATTTATTTTTCTTCTTCTTTTATAAGCAACTAAGAATGCTGGTTCAATACCAGAAGTAGTTTGTGTCATTAATGAAACTGTACCAGTTGGTGCAATAGTTAATAATGATATATTTCTTCTTCCTTCTTTTAATAATTGAGCAAGTTCTAAATCTGATTCAGATAATCTTTGAATAAGTGGATTATTTTTTTCTAATTCAGCATCAAATACTTCAAATGAACCTCTTTCTTTAGCCATAAGACAAGATGATTTGTATACATTTATTGCAAGATTTTTATGTATATTTTCAGAAAAATCTGTAGCTTCAGGTGTACCATATCTTAAATTCATTGCTGCTAACATATCGCCTTCTGCTGTGATACCAATACCAGTTCTTCTACCTTTTATTGCCATCATTTTGATATTTTCCCATAATTCTCTTTCAGTTTTTTTAATTTCTGAATCTTCTATATCAGTATTGATTTTTTCTAAAATTTGATCAATTTTTTCAAGTTCTAAATCAATAATATCATCCATCATTCTTTGTGCTAAATATGAATGTTTTTTGAATAATTCAAAATCAAATTTAGCATCAGTTTTGAATGGATTTATAACATAAGAATAAAGGTTTATTGCCAATAATCTACATGAATCATAAGGACATAATGGTATTTCGCCACAATTTTTTACACATATGCCACCACTAGTAATATATTTTTCATCATCATTTGATGTTAATACTATATAATTGTGATTATCATCAACCGTAATATTATATACATCTTCATAACCATCAAATTCAACACTAACAACTTTGTGGTTATCAACTATTTGGTTTTTGAAATTTGTGAAAGATTTGAATCTAAATTCATTTGCTAAATGTTGAGGTAAATTATTTTCTTTAGCATATTTCAACCACATTTTTTTAGTTAAAACACCATTATCATTATATATTTTTTGACCATGTTTAACTAATTCATCATTTGATACATTTATAAATTTTGGATTTTTTTCGCCTGGATGTGAAGCAAATGCAAATTTTTGTTCATCTGTAAAATTGTGATATGGATTATTTTCACCTTTTATTCTATCTGAATGTAATCTAGTATGTTCAATTGCTGGTAATAATTCTAAATTATCAATATTATCATTATAACTATCGAAATCTTTATGATGTATTACAAAATTTTTATAATCAACAGATAATCCTTTGAAAAATTCATATACTAATCTATATTGTCTTCTATTTCTAAATATACCACCTTTCATTTTACTGCCACAATTTGATATTTGTCTATATCTAATATTAGAAACAAAAGAATAAAATGATGATAATGAATCACCTGGTTTTAAGTCTTTTAATTCTATTTTAGTATTATTACTTAAAAACATAGTATGTTCTGGTGTTGCTTTGAATGTAGAATCATCATCCATTGTTAATTTCCAAACTTCTCTTTTTTCACCAGTTTTTCTAGGGTTTCTTCCCATTTTTATTTCTATTTTACCTTCTGAATTTTTAGAATATACTGGTATATCTTTTCCTTCATTAGTTAATTGTAAAATACTTACCGCATTTCTACCATCTGCTGTTGCAATCATACTATCACCAACGATACATGGGTTGGTTGATGTTGTTTTAAATCCAAATTCAGAATAGCAATCAGGTACTGATTCTCTAATAATTGTGTCCCAAAATAAACATCCTGGTTCAGCTGATTTCCAAGCATTATGAATTATTTTATCAAATAGTTTTTTTGGTTCAACTTCTTGTTTGAAAATAGGTGTTTCACTATCTATTGGAAATTGTTGTATGAATTTTTTGCCTTTGATAAGACTATTCATAAATTCATCTGTTATTTTCAATGAAATATTAGCACCTGTTACTTTACCTTGTTCCATTTTAGCATCCATAAAACCTTCTGCATCAGGATGTTTAATAGAACAACTAAGCATTAATGCACCTCTTCTACCATCTTGTCCTACTTCACGAGTTGAATTTGAATATCTTTCCATAAAAGATACTAATCCAGTTGATGTTAATGCTGAATTTTTTACTGGTGTTTTTTTAGGTCTAAGATGTGACATATCATGACCAACACCACCTCTTCTTTTCATTAATTGTACTTGTTCTTCATCTGTTTTCATTATAGAACCATAAGAATCTTGTTCTCTTCCTATAACGAAACAATTTGATAAAGATACGATTTGTTTTGTATTACCAATACCTGACATTGGTCCACCTTGTGGAATAATGTACTTGAAATCTTTTATGACATTATAAAATTCTTCTTCTGAAATAGGATTTTCATAATTCAATTCTATTCTAGCAAGTTCTTTTGAAATTCTTTTATGCATATCTTCTGGTGACATTTCATAAATATTACCATAAGAATCTTTTAGAGCATATTTATTAATCCAAACATTAGATGCCAATTCGTCATTCTTAAAATATTCTAGTGTTTTTGCAAACACATCATTTCTACTGTTCATTTTTTATTTATTATTTTTATTGTTATTGATATTCATTTCAATTATATTTACAAAATTAAATAAAGTTTATATTTCCTATATTATTTAGAAAGCCTTTTTCACGTAATTCTTTTATTATACTTGTTGCATGTTTTTTGTTTAACAATTTGAACATGTTGAAAATATTATCCGTAAAATAATAAGACAATTCTACAAAAATTTCAGATCTAGTATATTTCAGATGTAATTCATCATAACATAAACTATAATAATCGTTAAATGTTTGTCTATTAGGTTTTTTTCTATTCTGTTTGAAATCTAATGATGTTTTATTACTTAATACTTCATTTATATCTTCAGTAAGACATTTTTTATATAAATAATTATCATCTTGTTTTTCTTCAATTTCAAACATAGTATTTGATATATCATAATTATCAAATGTTGAACTTTCCATTTCTGAATCTGGATCATCTAATTTACCCTTAAATATAGTATCTCTTTCAAGAGAATGTTTACCTTCAAGTTTGTGTTTATTAGTACTATTTTTGAAAAATATATCAAAATCATTAGTATCAGTCTTTGAATCATCATCAGATTCAGTTTTTTGTTCATCATTTGAATCTTCTTCTATATCATCATCAATATCAGATATATCTATCTGTTCTTCTATATCATCATCTAAAAAATCAAATTCTTCTAAATTTTCTTCTTCGTCATCAATATCATCAATTTTATCATTCATGTTATTATTATTATTATTTTTTATGCATTTCCAACAAATTCATCATCTTCCATGCATAGATATGTTGTATTAAATTTGAATCTTATTTGTTCACCTTTATGTTCACCATCTCTTAGTTTCAAGATTTTTAATCTGTATGTATTATTTTTTTTCATTTCAGGATTACGAATAATTGCCCATACTGAATCTGCTGTTTCGGCAATTGCTTTAGATTCTGGCATATTTTTCAAATCAATATCATTGGCACCCCATACAGCTTTGTCAGTCTGTGTTGCTGTTATAAGAGCACAATTGTGTTTATCTGCAATAAATCGTATACCTTCAGCTAAGTGTTTTCCTTTTAAGAATAACATAGAAGAAAAATCTAATCCTTTTTCAATACCCATAAGACTGATATAATCAATCAATACCATATTTACTTTAATTTTTTTAACTTCTTCTAATTTTGTGATATAATTATCTATTTCAGTAATTGTACAAGAACCAGTATTATATTTTTTAACGAATATTTTTCCTGGTTTTTCACTAAACATACCACTATTCATAGATTTAAGATTATTAATTCTATTTTTCATAAATATAGTATCTTTAGATTTTTCATCATAGTCATCAATTGGAATTTTAAGTCGCATTGAACCCATACGTTTCATACATTTTTGTGAACCCATTTCTAATGTTATATATACAACATTTGCTCCTTGGTCCGCTGCTTTTACTCCAATGTTTTGCATCCACATAGATTTACCAACATTTGTTTCTCCCATCAAAACAGACATCGATGCTTGATCCCAACCACCACTTAATATTTTGTCAACACAAGACCAACCAGTTGCCATTTTTCTAGTAGATGATGTTATTTTGTGTGAATCTGGATCATCAAAATCTTCACCTAAATCATTATCATCACTATCTATTAATGATAAGTCACCAAACATATTTTTTATTTTGTTAGTAACATCTAAAACATTATCATAATCAATTTCATTTAATCCTCTAATATACTCAATTGATTTCATCACATTATCTTTACATGAATTTGATATTTTCCATGCTTTGAATCGTGATTCCATCCATTCTTTTTCGTATGAACTATTATCACCTTTTAATAATGTTTTTATAAATTCATTTGAAATTTTTGTATCATGCAATTTAATCATTGCAAGAATTTGTTGAGGTGTAGGAGATATCTTATTTTTGCTTACAAGAAAATCTTCTCTAATTATATTATAAATAAATTGTATGTCTTCATTTTTGAAAAAATGTGAATCCACTTTTTCGAATTGTTGAGGATTTTCTAAAATATGTAAGAAAAATATTTTTTCTAATCCCGTATTTACTTTTTCAGCCATTAAATATTTGTTATTTTTATATTTATATAATTAAAAATATTAAAGGTTTTCATTTTAATAAAAAAAACCAATATCATTATGATATTGGTTTTTTAATTTTTTAATAAGAAATATTATTTTATTATTCGAATAATTTATCATCGTTCATATTATCGATATCAAAATCTTGATCCAATTCTTCATCGAATGTGTTATTGATTTCTTCCATTTCTTCTGTTGATGCATATGAAAAGTATTTTTCGATAATAGGTTCTAATGCTTCTAATACTTCTTGTGTGAATACTTTAGAATTGTATAGTTGTTTATCATAAAATGTTTTATCAAGATGTCTTACATACCATTTTGAACCTGGTTTATATGTTATTTCACCTGTTTTTTTATCTATTTCTGGTTTTACTTGTGCTATACCAACTTTATCAAAATTTTCTGGTGTACAAAATAAATCTAAACCTTTGAATCTGTTCATACCAGTTGTATGATTTATTTCGAATTTTACTTTTTTAGGTTTAGCAAGTCTATTTTTCTTTGCTTGTGCTGTTACAATAATACCACTTTGACCTAAGTCCATATCATCTTCTTCACCCGTTTTTAATTTAGCATTACTTAAATATACAACAGTTGATGCTGAATAATTAGCACCTTCACCACCAGACATTATTGGTTTTGGAAATAAATCTTGAGACATATAAATATGGTTTGTACAAACAAGTGCAATATCTAAGAAACCTAAATCAGAACTTATGATTCTAAATAAAGATTTTATTGCTTTTGCTCTAGACATATCTACTTTATTTTTTCCTTCAAGTGCATCTTCAACTTCTTTATTTGAAGCTAATTGTCCAATTGAATCCATAAATATTAATATTTTTCCAATATCTTTTCCAGCAATTTTTTCTGCTTTCAATTTATCAAGTAACATAGTTAAAGACATTTTCAAATCTTCAACTTTATTTGATCTTAATAATGCAAAATTTTCAACTGTATTTACACCAAATGATTCAAAATCTTCTAATTCTGTTGAAAATTCTGTATCTATGAAAATTATGTTATAACCTTCTTTTTGTGCATTTTTTGCAATATTATAACAAAGATAAGATTTACCTACACTAGTAGGACCAGCAAATATACTAATTCTGTTTTTTGATATTCCACCATGTAATATGGATTTTGAAAGAAGTGCATTCAATATATAAACTCCAGTATCTATATAAGTTCTTTTTTTAGTCGAGTCAGTTTCTATCTGGATAGATGTTTTTTTAGAAACTGTTTCTAAGTAGCCTGTTATGTCTTTGAAACTTAATCCATTAGACTTTTGTTGTTGTGTTGATTTTGCCATTCATAATTAATTATTTTTTAAGTATTTACATTTATAATAAAATAAAACAAAAAAGTTTAGTTTTTTATTATTATTTTTTTATTTTATAGGTAATTTGGACTATACTTGTAATATATATAAATTAAAATTAAACAAAAGTATCATTGGTACTTAAAAAATAATTAAAAAGAATTGAATTTTTATATAGTCTATTGTAAAACAAGGAGAAAATTTGATAAGTATATCAAGATTAATCGAATAAGAAATAAAGTAATCGTTGATATAAGAGAACTTATAGAACAGGAAGATATTGATGTTGAATCACATAGAGATTATTTCAATTTAACTGTTTATACAAAGATAGTTCATTCCTTAAAGAAATCTAAAGATATATATTATATACCAAATTTTAGAGGTAATAATGTTATAGTTAGTGAAATATTAAAATTAAAAGAAATATTGAATTTTGATATAAAATTTAATATATTAATATTTTATGATGAATTTATTAATGA
>Ga0172380_10001884_pt1 | contig 35009 bp, 45 predicted proteins | sample Leawe162metaG_FD_119747 | JGI IMG/M metagenome (GOLD analysis project Ga0172380, IMG submission 119747) | Leachate microbial communities from a municipal landfill in Southern Ontario, Canada - Leachate well 162 metaG | ecosystem: Engineered > Solid waste > Landfill > Unclassified | place...
ATCCATATCCAATCCGAGGATCAGTTGGTCGCAATTGGCAATGATGAGTGGAGTGTCGTTATTGATTAGGTGGTTAGCCTCAAGAACCGTGCAGACTGCCCCTTCGGTCTCTGAACTCAGGTATACGGCTGAAGGTATGTTGTGCTCCTTACGGGTGATGAGAAAGGTCGTGCTCGGCTGCTTCTCAGGCCTCAAGTTCACAATGACACGCTGGATCATGGGTATGCCGCAAACGTCGATAAGGGGCTTGGGCTCCGTGTAGCCTGCATCTGCGAAACGCTGGCCCTTGCCGGCCGCTGGGATAACGATATTAAGCATTGGAAACCTCCTCGCCCTTCTTGGTTACTTTGATAGCTGCCTTGTTCTTGTCGTACCCACAAAGCCCACACACTACGATAGCGTGCAGGGGCCGCTTGTTAGAGCCGATAGCCATCTTGCAGTTCGGGCATTGGACATGCCACTTCTTCTTCAGTTCCTTCTCAATCTGTTGCTGGTGAAAGTCTTTGTACTTCGACTCGTTTTCTGGCTCCATTACCGTTTGTGCTTAGGTGAATTAGATACGTCCACTCGCCCCTCGTTCGATATGGTGAGATACCAACCCTGGTACTCGGCTCCCCATATCAGTCCTGGCACTAGCTCTGACCACTTGAGATCCTTAAAGTAAACTTTGTTTCTAAGGTCTTTTTCAGTGGGGGCCGAGAGCCAGTGTACTGCGTCATCAAACTTCGGTTTTGTCATGGTCGGTGATTAGCTTCATACGCTCGGCCTTATCAGCTATCCGGCCCAATACCTCGTCGAAACGCTCAAGGTCAACATTGAACTTACGCTGCTGGAACTGCTGGGTTACGGTGGCCGTCCAGCTCACGAAGAAGACTGCGAACACATGGGCTACGAAGCTAGTGACGAAGAAGATGATTATAAACTGCTCTGTGGTGAGGTTACTCATATTGCTTTCGGTCTGTATCGACCGCCTGGTTAATCTGCTGGTTTAGGTTGAGGGTCAGGCCTCCTGCGTTCTTACTCTCTATCTCAACGCCCAGAAGCCTGCCCAACTTCTCATGGAAGTACTTTTTGGTGTCCCAGTCGTCTCCGCTCATATCAATGGTATTGCCTGCCTTGGTGGTCATAACCTTTTCCTGCTTGGCCTTCAGCCCCTCGTCAATGACGGTGAGGTAGCGATCCATGCCGAGGTTGTAGATACCCAAAGCTACCGGCATATCAATCTTCGACAGCCACCTGCTCCCCATTACCTGTGCCACCTCCCGTGAGCTGGTACTCGGATAAAGGGTCATGTAGGCTTCCGTGGCATTGTGCCCGTTGGATACCCATTGGGTGAAGAACATTGCCAGATCAACATTGTTGTCAAAAGCTTCGGCTAGCTCCTTTATCTGCTCCGGTGAGAGAGCCATCAGTTTGTTTTCTTTGTTTGAGAGTTTTGCCATAGCCTTATTATACGCCTACTTAGCCAGTTGATCGACCAATATACGGGCGACAATGATACCTGCTGCGAAGAAGAAAAGGAGCCTATAGGTCGATACCCAGGCGTTTGCCTTTCGGATCTTGCGTGAGCTGGAGGCGTGGAGAGCAAGAAGGTCGTTCTTCTTCTCAGCCTGCATGTTTCCAATAATATCGGTCAGCTCGTTAACCTTGTCCTGATACTGGGCAAAGGGAACCATCTTCGAGGCATTGGCCTTCAGCCTACGCTGGAAGTTACGCTCTGCGATTATCTGGTGGTAGGTCTTCACATTGTAGCCGGAACGCCTGATTGTCCTGAGCGTGGTCTCTCCGACTCCCAACTCTGAGACTATGTAGCTGTTGTGGAAGCCTGCGTCGGTCAGCTCCTTGGCATAGACGCATATCGACTGAGTTACTTTCTTAGTTTTCATCCTGTTTGCCCTCCAGTTTACTTAGGAAATTGATTAGCTTGTTATAGACCTTTAGGGTCGGGTTGCTTCTGCCGGTTACGAAACGCCACACGGTGGTATAGGTGAGGCCGCTCATATCCTCGATCTGGCTCTGGGTATAGGGGATAATGGCCTTCTTCAGCTTGAGCCGGTTCAATCGGTCTGGGGTTTCTGGGTTCATCGTGGGCCCTCCGCCGGTGGTAGCTGCTTCTTGAGCATCACATGTATCTTCTCCATAGTGGAGCGATAGTACACCTCGAAAGTCCCAGGCTGCCCCTTGTACTCCCATAGACGGTAGATTATGGCCCTGGTCTGCTGGCTTGGACTACGCTTGTCCTCCTCGATTGAGAAGTCAGTGGTATCGAGCGAGCTGATAATATCGGTGGTCATATCGGTGGCCAGTGCAAAGGCTACCTGGTCTCCCAGGAAGTTGTGGATAGATGCTACCTCCTCCACTCGAAGCTCTGGGGTTTCTAGTGACAAAACCAGGCTCCGATCCTTTAGGGTTCGGTAGCTACGAAGTATCGCTTGGCCTGAGTGGAAGAGTTTGTCGTTAGCCATTACTCTCCCTTCTCTGCTTTAGGCTTGCGATCTACTACCTTAACAAAGTCTTTGGTACTGGCCTGGGTTCCAGGCACTACCTCTTTGTCATTGTAACGCTGCTCAAGCACTCCCTTGATGGTGCTCTTCACTACGGTTTCGGTGTACTCCTTGTCGAGATCCTTCTCCTTGAGCCATGCAATGGTGGCCTCTGGATCTACCACCTTGAAAGTGGTTGAGGATCCCACTGAGATACTTACCTTCTCGGTCTTCCAGTTGTCTTTGTTGGCTTCCTTCAAGGCCTGAACCATCTGGTTTCTCAGGTCTTCTTCGGTCTGGTCAGCAAGCTCCAAAGCTCTGAGATGGTTGGCCATCTTTTCTTCCAGAGCTGCACGGGCTGCCTTCACTTTCTCCTCGATGCTCACCTTGTCGGCCCGTACCTGTGAGATACGCTCGGCAAGTGAGTCTAGTGTCTTAATGTCCATACGGTTGTTTTTTGGGTTGATAGGGATAGGAGGCGGATTGCTCCGCCCCCACTCCGTTTTAGTTCCGAGGGGTAATTGCTCGGTTGGTCATCTCAGATACCAGGTTGTCGAACTCCTGGGACTCGGTGTCTGACAAGTGTTCCCTGATAACTTCAAGCTCCATCTTCTCCACTGCCTTCTTTACGAGGGCCTTGTAGCGGCTGATGATCTTGCTGGTTACTTGCAGTTTAAGGTCGATTGTCGGCATATACTTCTTATTAACCAATTAAGTGCTCTCGCCCTGCTACCGAACGGTAGTCCGTCCAGTAGTTCCCCTAAAAAGGGATATCGTCGATGTTAATGTCTTCGTCAGGGTTGATTGGGCTGCCCTCTGATCCTGCGTCTGCCGGATGGGGGGCTTCCTCGCCGCTGTCCTCATTGGACTTTGCTGGCTGGGCTTCGGCCGGCTTGGTCTCAGTCTGAGCTGGAGCTGCTGGCAGAGCCGCAACGTCAGTCTCGATCTGGCCCTTGGCCTGCTCATAGAGAGCCTTGGCAATGTTTAGAACGTCAGCCTGAGCCGCTTCAGCCTTCTTGATTGCTCCAGAGGCTATAAGTGCCACGACGATATCCTTGGCATAGCTCATGGTCATCGTAGAGGCTGAGGCGATAGCTTCCTTGCGATAGTCACGAGGGGCAAAGCTGCCGCCCTTCCGACCGCTAAAGCCGCCGCTCATCTTCTTGAACTTGTAGTACTGTTGGCCTGACTTGTCGCTGGCTGGCACTAGCTCGCCTTCGACCTCCTGGCCCTCTTTGAACTCTTCGCCCTTCTTGAACCAACACTGTGCTACGGTTTCTTTCTGATCCTCCCCTTTGAGGGTGGTGAACCAGCCGAAAAGCACATCTCCTGTGTCGCCTTTGAACTGTGCTGGGACGTTCTCGCCAGTGGCGTAGTCCTGCTGCATCTTAGGCACTATCTTGGTTACGGTGAACTTTCCCATTGGATTGCTTACTTATGATGTATATAGATATTGTAGCGTGTTATGTTTTACCTTTGCAATAGACCTCCTTCCGTTTCTACTGACTGCTCTTCGGCTTCGTTTTTCGCCAGATCCGCAAAGATCATGGCTAAAGCTTCGAGCTGATGGCGAGGGTAGGAAAGGATGTACTCACGCTCGTCCTGAGACCACTCAATGGTGATATCAACATTGTCCTTGTTGGTGCATCCTTCGGTGTAAACGGTGACTGATCCTTCTTCGTACTTGTTCTGTATGGTGGTGATCTTCATAGGGTTTTTGATTAGTCTTTGTAAGGGTCTAGGGTGGTGACTATCCAGGCGTTTTCGAGTGCTACGCAAGAGGTCATCCGTGTTTCGTGCCACTGTGCCTTCTCCTGTTCTTCTACGAAGTTTCCTTGTGTCTTCGCTATGGAGATGGCCTTCTCTTTGGTGATCGTCAGGGTCTTAAAGTTTTCTTTCTTTCCATCCCAGGAGAAGCACTCGCTGATCTTATATGTGGTAGTAGATCCCTTGTACTTCTCATTGGTTCCCGTCCGCTCGATCTTTATGTAGGTGGTAGCTGGCATGTGCTTTTCTTACTGTTTGATATTACTATTGTATTGCAAGTTTGCAACGGTGTCAAGGGTACAGAGCCCCCTCCGTCACTTTCTCCAAGTTTTACAGATTAAAAACGATAATTATAACATCCTTTTGTAAGCCCCGTTCCAGTACGCTACCCAAGGCTGAAAGCCCTCCTCCACATACTTGATGTAAGCGAAGTCGATGTTGGTCTTAGCGTCGAAAAGTGCGGTCTCACAACTCTCCTTATAAAGCTTCTCAACCCGTGGGCAGTGGATGGAGTTGATCTGGGCAATGCCACGGTCAATGGATCCGTCCTTATTGGCTGCGTTCACACGGTTGGGTATCAGTCCGCTCTCAGCCTTGAAGACTGCGAGGGCTGTGGTAGAGGCGTTACCAAACTTCTGTTTCACATAGCTCTCGATAAAGAGCTTTTCTACGGCCAGGCTCGTCGCCTTCGTATAGGAAGGGCCGCCCTTTTGGACGGCCTGGCCTAGCGTTTTCCCGACAGGGCATTGTTAATGGCCTGGTTGGAACCTTCGGATGCACCCTGCTTGGCTGCTTCCTTAGCTGCATCAATAACTTCCTTGCCATCGGTCACGAAGACTTTTACTTCCGTCTTGGTGATAGGTAGCTCACGGCTCTCGACACGGTTGGTGGCGAAAACGTCAAGCTGATGGTTAGTGAACTTGATACCCTCGCTGATAGCGAAGTACGAACCGGCCGCAAACAATGCGACACCCACAATCTTTACTTTTGTCCCCATTACAGGGATCTTTGGTAGTTTCATATAACTTATTACTGGTTGGTTGTTTCGTGTGTTAGCTAACAACACAAACAGTATACCATACAGAGGGGGGTCTGTCAATGATTATGGGGTCTGAACAGCTTTGAGAGCTTTCTTTTTGGCTCTGGACTCTACACTCTTCTTGGTTATCATGGCGATATGCTCCGCCTTTTTTTCCTCGGAAAGGCCGGCCCACCAATTGGAGCCTCCTTTAGATCCTTTCTTCCTGAAAAACTCGACTTGTTTCTTTGTGTAAAAGCTCATAATGGTTTGATGATTAGGTACTTGACATGGTTGGCAGGCAGTCTAGGGATCGAACCTAGTGAGGCTAGTTTTGGAGGCTGGCCCGTATCCAATACCCTGCCCAGGGGTGAGAGCGGCTACTTGCCGCCCTCTATGATGCGTCTGCGTATGTCGGATGAAGACAGGGTGACTCCATCGTGTGGGAAGTATGGAGGTGTGTAGATCTCTCCGCCCTTGGCAATGATCCAGTCTATCGCCTCGGCCTGGCGTTCCTTCCACTCCTCAATGGTGACGAAGACCTCAGCCTCATACGCCCTTAAGTAAGGTAGGGCGTAGATGCCGGTGCATGGCACAACCTGGTCGATATGCCTGATTGCCTCAAGCACCTCCTTACGCTGCTCAAAGGGCATGATGGGCTCACGGCCCTTGTCGTTTCTTATGATGTCGTCAGAGTTGAGCCCGACAATAAGAAAGTCCCCCTGCTCCTTCGCAAGCTTGAACGCTCGGATGTGTCCGGCATTGATAATATCGAAAGTGCCCTGAAAAAAAACTCGCTTCATTGCGTACTCCTTTAATTGACGTAACTTACAGATATCATAACTAAGCACCCTCTGTCAACTTGACAGACCTGCCTCTGTCCTGCTAGCCTTTTTATTATGGACAAAGTAAGCACAATACTCAACTACGGCCACATAGCCGAACCAGAAGAGGGCGTGAAGAAGCCTCGTCCAAAAAACGAGTTCTATGAGCTGTGCAAGTTTTACTCCGACGTTTTCAATGAGTCCCTAAAAGGAGATAAGACGGGTAAGAAGCCGGTCACGCCACAGCGTTTCATGCGAGACTGCAAGAAGCACAGACGGGATTATGAGCTGGCTCAGCTTGACTTCCATGAGATAACCTCCATGCAGGAGTTCGAGCACGAGTGGAAAGATCCGCAAAAAAGAGCGGTACTCCTGTTCGGCAGGTTAAAAAACAGAAAGCTTGAGAGAACCACTTGACAGAGGGTATAGTCTGTTGATAATCTGTATACATCCACCGAAAGTGGATGCCAGCAACTTTGTCTATCCACTACTCTAAAACTCCGCCCGAACCAATCTCGGTTCACACAGGGCGGTTTTTTAGTGTCCTATTGACAATGCAGGTAATGCGTAGAGTACACTAGTTCTATCCATTAGTAGTGGATCGTAGACACCACCTGTTCCCAGGGAGCCCATACGTTAGTCCTTAAAGGATAGTGGGTAGAAGGGAAGCCAACTGACCGATCCGAGAGCTTAACCGTTCAGACACTTCACCTACATCCGCCATCGGCGGTAGGTAAGCAAAAGCCTTGAGGAGAAGGGAAGGAAGGCCAGGGAGTCTGGGCCCTTGATACTCCAAAACCTTAGCCGGAGGCTTACTCTACAAGGCTCCCTTTTTTCAGTGCTCAGTTACATGGTATGCACATAAAAAGAAGGCTACAGGAGTATATAACTTGTTCTTTTATAGGTTTGGGCGGTTCTTCAGTCACATGAACCATTGACAGAGCCGCCTCTGTTTAATATAATAGATGCAAGATGGTTGAGGCTGAAGAAGCACATAAAAAGAACCATCAACACAACGGCTGTTAGCCAATCCTGGTGAAGATGTAAAACTCACCAACCTTTCTAATCTGGGTTCAGGGGACACCAATTGCACTAAGGCTTATCGGCCGTGTCGCTGTGGGGTAGAGATACCAGTCTCCTGAACTTAGCTTAGAAGTAATTAACAATCCGCCATGAAGCTTATGCTTGGACTTCTCCGCTTCTTCGGACTGATACCTGATCCATGCCCAAAGTGCGGATCAGACCTGAAGTTTGATGAGGGGTGGGGACGGATGGACTGTGAGAAGTGCAACTGGCACGGCTCAGCCATATTATAAAAAAGTGGAGGGAACCTTACGGAACCCTCCTTTTTTGTGACTGCCTTTACTTGGGGTTTCCCCCTTTCCAGGTCTTATGGGCCCAAGACTCGCAATCAGCGTGCCTTGCCTCGCAATTGTCGGCCGTATCAATCCGCCCTCTGCACCGATTGATGATGTGGTGGCCTACCAGCCTCTTTTCGCCCTTGGCCTTGGGATCAATCCGCTTTCGGCAGATAGAGCATCGGTTGCCTTGGGTTACTAGCACTTCCAGGGTGAGTTTTCTCCATACAGTCAATGAGCATCGACCTCCTCTAAAAAGCCAGAAGATCCACCTTTCGCAAGTCATTGTAAACCTCCTGCCAGTCCATCTTCTCAGTGGTCTGGGAGCGTATACTCAGCCGCTCGAAGCGTTCTGGGTATGCACGCTCAAACCATGATAGGGCCTCGGCCGGCTTCCTGTGCCACCAGTTCATGTGGCAGTCGTTGCACAGTGCAATAATGTTTTCGAGCATAGCCCCCATATCGTGGTGGGCTCCTACTGAAAAGACATGGGATCCCTGCAAGGGCCTGTGCATCCGGCACTTCTCGCAAGTGTGGCCTGCCTGGGATCTGACTATCTTCTTGGCCAGCTCGATAGCTTTGGCTGCATAGTCAGGGGCCTTCTTTACCAAAAGAGAGCCGGCCGGCCGTAAGGCAGACTTGGCTCTCAGTGGAGTCCGACGGTTAAGCGGACTTTTTTTCATTACTTGTTTGCCGCTTCGATACGGTTCTGGATCAGGGAGATGATACCACTTGGGATACCGATCAGCGTAGCCAGGGCAATGAAGAGCGGCACGAAGTTAGTCCGTGCGTACTCGGTTATGACTTCCGGCACTCCTGGGACGTTCCAGACTGCCAGCACGAGACCTACCAGGATGCCGCCCAAAGCTTGGACGAAAGTACGCCATCCACGGATCTCAGGTGTCTTTGGTGTTTCGTTCATGATTACTTCTTACTTATTAGCTTAATGATAAAGTCAATTACCTTTTCAAGCAATGTCCGCCTGTCTTCCCGTGGGGTCTCAGGCTCTTTTGCCGGATCCTCTGTAGGCTCCTCAACCGGCTCTGAGGGCTTCTCAGGCTCAGGCTTGGACTCTGCCTTGCCTTCGGCATATCCGACCTCCCTACCGTGATTGTAGGCCGCTTTGACTGCGTTCTCGTTAGTGGCCTTCATCTGCTCTATCTGGTCTGAGGTCTCCTTCTGAAGCTTGGACAGGGACTCTTCCAGTGAAGTGATCGAGCGGCCCTGCTCATCCGACTTGCGGTTAAGCTCTGCAACATTGCTGTCTCGCTCGGCAATCGCCTGGCGAAGCTGGGACACCGAACCTTCGGCCGAAGCCTTCTCATCCTTCCACTGGTGGATCCACTTGTTCTGGACATAGGTGTAAGGACGGTTATAGTCCCCTGAAGCCTTAAACTCAGCAAGCTCCTGGGAGTTTGGCCATCGTTCGAAAAAGGCGATAAAGATGTTGGAAAAGATCTCTTCCATAGTTACTTTGTTAGTTGTAGGTGCAGGTGTGGCTGGAGGTGCAGGCCAGTTGAAGTAGGCCCCTCCGAAGATCTCACGCTCAGGCTTTCCGTATCGCTTGGTTATTGGAGCAATCTCATTGTACCAGGGATCGAAGATGGTGAAGTTCTCGTCGAGGCAGAGCACCCAGTGATCCGGCTTGTCGTCGTTTCCTGAGAGGTCAACATTGAGAAGAACCATCTTGCCGGCCCTGAGCTCGGCCTTAATGTCGTTCACTGGGGCAGGGGTCGCCTCACAGTAAAAACGCCACCTGAAGTAGGGTAGCTTAGTCCAAAGCACCAGGTCTTTTGTATAAGCCCCGTGGGAGCGGATATACTCTTCTGCCTGCTGGGGATTGATGGACTTCCCAAGATAGTATCCGAGGGCAACCCCATAAGCGTCAGTGGTACACCCGTACTTGCCGATAGTGGAACCGGCCACGTTGTTCAATAGGTGGTTGGCCCAGGGAAGATCACGCTGTCCGAAAGTGTACTTGACTGTCATAGGATTAGTTTACTTTTTTAGCCAGCTTTAGGGCCTCTTCAGGATGTGCCTGAAAAAAGCGGTCAAGGGCCGTGTTGATAATAGAGGTTAGATCGTTGTTTTTCTTCGAGAGCTCTTCAACCTGGCCCTCCAGCTTGGCGATACGAACATCCTTCCTTTTATCAGCTTCGGTAAGGTCGTCAATCTTCTTGTTCTGAGCCCCGATCAGCTCATTGAGCGTGTCGGTAAGCTTTGCGTTTGCATCCTCAAGGGACTTGTTCTTTCCTCCTTTCCCTTGATAGAAGACATAGGCGAAACCGAAAGAGAGGCCACCTATCGTGGCGATCCCTCCGGCTACGGCTATGATTACGGTTAATATATCCATCTCTTTAATGATAGGCGAGTTTCGCAAAGATTATGAGCGGCCGGTCAGCGTTCTCATTGAAGAGCGTTCCAGGTGTGCCGCCAGTATCTATGAGCGAGTTGAGGTAATAAGTCGTCTTGGAAGTAACCTTGATAGGCTTGCTCTTTCCGGCAGGGGAACCAGTACCAGTGCCGCCACTATAGATGGTGAAACCGTCCGTATAATGGAAAAGGGTCTCGCTGTTATTGGCTGTCGAAAGGGTCATTACCACACGGATGTTGGTTGCGGAAACCGAACAGTAAGGCACTCCGTGATACCCGAAGTCCTCATAGGATCCGATAGGAAGGACGATGTTCACGCCACCCAAGTTATACCAGGTGAGCTTTGAAGGGCTGCCCTGGCTACGCTCGGTTGTGTCGATAACGAGAAGCTGCCACTTCGAGCGGTCTGCTGGGAAGCCTAGAGGCTGCGAGTTGGTCGAGAAGCGGAAGCCGGTAATAGGATAGGTAGAGGTGTCCAAGACATCATAGTTGGCGTTCGCATCGTTCAGGATGGTAATAACCTTCACCGTAGTATTGGTGGAGAAGCTTGGCTCGTCACAGACATACCCGTATCGGCGGATGCTGTTCTGGATCCAACTTACCTTCATACCTTCGGAAAGCATTGAAGTAAGGTCAACTCCAGCAAAGGAAAGGGTATAGACAGGATCATCGGCCACAGTCCTAGTGGGCACGACTGCACTGTAGTCGTTCCATCCAGTGGCAGGGGAGTATCGGTATCCGAGAGGTGAAACCACCTGGAAGTCAGTACCGTCATACAAAAGCTGGTAAACAACTCCTGGCACTAGGTCTCCATCGTCAAGGGCTATCAGTCCGGCAGAGGAGGCCTTCTTGATGGTCTTGGCCCCAAGTGAGTTCACGTTGATAGTGGCCCCACCAGTATTGGCGGTAGCCGGCTTGAAGTTCACACACATGCCAGTGACATAAGCGGCCGGAACTGGAGAAAGGGTAATGACATAGGTATCATTGCTTCCTGCGTCCACTGCGTACCTGTGAGCGTCAATCTTCTCAGGCTTGTGCTTTCCGTCCTGGGCGTGCTCCAAAACGAGAGCGTCCACGGCATCGTTCCAGGTTATCTCAGTCCAGGTTATCTCGACGACTGCACCAGTGCTGTGTGCCTGTCCCTCGGTTCGGACTGCATTGGTAATACGGTTGTTTCCTGGGTCGGCCACGCCAGTAATATCCTCACGAAGCTGAGGGGTTGGCTCCCCGTCAGAGTTGAGCCGGTCAATGGTAATTGTGATTGCGGTATCGGTAGGCAACTCGGCAACGGCCACTGAAGGAAGTGGGATATCCGTACCTGAGTCAGTGATACCTGGAGCTGAAAGCGTCGTGGAAAACGAGCGTTTCACCTTTCGGAACTTGTCTGTGTTAGCTGCTGACATATTGGTGGTTTAAGAAAAAGAAAAACCCCACTCTGAAAAGAGCGAGGCTCCCTGTGTGGAGGGTTGCTTAGCGTTATTATACTTCCGAGAGAGAGCTAAAGTAAACATTAGCGTCTCCATTGTGATGGGGCTGACTTCCGTACAGGTCGGAGATCAATCTGCCACTTAACTAAAGTCCAACGGTCGCTCAGTCCTCCAGAGCGGATGCTGATCTGGATATCCCGAAGTACGCCTTTGATCTTGAAGTTTTTGATGATGGTGTCACCAGTGGCAATGGTCAGTATCCCATTGCTCTCACCGATAAGAAACTCACCAACCAGGTCATTGCCGATACCCGTCGTGCCGGTAGCCTGGGAAAGCTGGTAGGTCTTGGAGAAAAGGGTCTTTGACTCGTCCTTTCGGTCGGTTCCGAAGATGGATACAGTGATAGCTCCCTTGGCACGCTCGATACGGAAGGATCCCTCACGCATCTTTCCAAAGGTCTTGATATCTCCAGACACCGGCAAAAGGCCCGAAGTGTAACGCTGTTCAAAGGCTTCGCCCTCATCACCCTCGAAGTCCTCGGAAAACTCGACGAGCCTGTTTCCTATTGATCCCAGGAAGTGGGTCTTTCGAGAAGCCGTGTTGTCAGTGAACTCACCGAACTGCTTTACCCCTACAGTCCAAGGGCCGTAGAACTGGGTACGCTCACGGTCAAAGACCCAGATCTGGTTGGGATCTCCCACTGCCATAGGCACTGAAAGAAACCACTTCTGCTGGTAGTAATAGGCACAGGCCTTGTCACGGGACTGCTGGTTGATATTGAGGATGGTGGTTCGGATAAGCCGGCTGATCTCATTGACCCGAAGAGTCGCCAAGACACCAGGCTCGTTTCCGAGTACGGTCACACGGGAAGGGTTTAGGTAGAGCACATCGTTTTCCACCTCGGCCACGGTCAGGGGTGCGTCCGTACCAACCCCACCGATAATCTTCTCAGGGACAGGAACCGTGAAGGCTGTTCCGTCAATCTCCTGGGTCTGCAAGTCGATCTTCCAGATATCCCCCTTTCCATTGGGAGTTGTGCCCATGATCTTAGGACTGTTCTGGTATGGGGCGATAGCCGATAGCCGAGACCGGCCGCCATACTCAAGCCGAACCCATCCGCCACCGAAAGCAGGGGCGAAGTTTCCAAGGTACACTCCTGCACCCGTCCAATAGACAGTCCACGGGTTATCGCCATCCTTGCCCTCCACTCCCCATATACGGTTCTGGGCCAGACACATCTGAGCAAGCTTTGGGCCCGTGGTGGTGTCGTTGATAGCAGGCTGCACATAGGGGTTTGGGACAAAAGTACCGTCGTCCTTAAAGGCATTGGTATTGGTTTCGCCCACTTTCTTACCATAGCCGGAGACATCATCAATGTAGACGATATACTTCTTAGCTCCTGCCGAGGCAGTCCAGGTAAGGTTGATGGAGTCGCCACTAGTCCAGAGGTCACGCAACTTGTTCACTGCCACAGTGAGCTCTGCGGTCGCCAGGGTCTCACCGATCTCATTGGCTGCCGATACTCGGTAATAGTAATTGTTGGATCCTGCCCCAAGTCCTGAAAGGGTATTGGAGAGGCTGGTTGGGGTAGCAAGACCTGAGTAGCGTGAGGTGGTAGTGCCATCATACCTGGTAAGGTAGTTCGAACCGTTCCCGATATATAGGATATTGGAGATCTGGAGGAAAAAGCATTGCTTGCCAACCGTAAAGGTGATGCTGGCATTGATCTCAGTAATGTCCCCAGTGCTCACATCCACTCGGTAACACTTGCCACCTGCAATGACGATCAGCTCACGGGATCCGTCGGTCTTGATGTACTCAGTCCATCCGTCGATGGAGGCCGCCATAGTGGGCCCGTATTGGCGAGTGCCCCAACGCTCCTTCCATGAGCCGTTGTCGGTAAGCATCTTGTTGATAGCTTCCTTGGCCTTATCCTTCTCGATACGGGTTTCCTGGTATGCGGTAACTACACCGTTGAACTTATCAACAGTGATACTCTGTGGCTTTTTCTTGCCTCTGCGTGCTGTTACGGGCGTAATCATGATTAACCTCCAAAGCCATAGCTGGTATCAATATGCTCCTCGACCTGATCCCTCTGCTGCTCAAGAGCCATGATGTTTTGCAGTTTCATAGTCTGCATCACCCCAATAGCCTCGTTCTTATAGTCAGTCGCCCGATCTGGATCATCCTCAGCGAAAAGGTCTGCGAGCACCTGAAGGAAGACGAAGCGAGGGTTGCTCATCTCGACCACATCATCCTCACCAGATAATGGGGCACAAGTCTTGTAATAGGGGTAGTCGATGGTAGCACCACTCTGGTAGTTGGCCCCCATTATATTGATCTTGTATCCGCTCTTTCGGTTTCCAGTCACAAAGGCGTAGCGGCCGGCCTCGCCACTGGCCAGGAAGCGTTGAACCTTCTCAGGGCGGATATAGTCGTGCTTGTATTGCTGGCCATCCGTGTCGGTCACGAAGACGAAGCCGGTAAGCCTTACGAAGTCGAGGGGGGCATCATACGAGTATGTGCCATAAACCCAGGTCTTCATTGCCGAGATAACGGTTGGGCCGACTCCATCTGAAAGCTTGGTGTAAAGCTCTGCCCATCCCCCAAGTTCCGTTCCTTCCTGCTCCCAGACCTCAATGGCATCATTGGCCAGTGCAGTCCGAAGCATCCAGTCATCAGAGGTGGTGTCAGGAAGTATGGTATCGGTAGTGTCGTACTTTGTGTGGATCCTTAGCTGTAGATCCGACAGCGTTGTGCTGAACATAATAATAAGTTAAAGAAGTTTTTTAGCGAGCCTGAAGGTTGGCTCAGAGCCTTTCGAAGATGTGCCAAGATCTAGCTTGGTGGTCTTGGGGGCCGATTGTTTCACCTTAAAGGTAACATGCTTTGCCTTTTTGCCCTTGCGTACAGGGCCGCCCACTGATCCGCCAGTCGTAGTGGTCTCGCCAGTGGCCTGGTCTCCCTGGTCATAGGCCCCGAACGGATTGTTGTCATCCATAGCCAGGATCTCAACCACTCCCTTGTCAATCTTGGTAGGCTGGTTTCCAAGTATGACGATCTTTCCGGCCGAACCGATATCGCTCAGGTAGGAGGAAAGCATCTTTATCTTGGCTTCCTCGTCAAGGGTATCGAAGTTCGGATTGGTGGCAATGGCATTGAAGACTGCCTTTGACTTCTTCCCGATATAACGCTGGAAGGCAGTGTACTCTTCAGGGGTGAGCTGGTGATCCTCACCGTTGATCTTATACTTCTTCTTAGCCACGGTAGGGGCCATGTTGGTCTCTCCAGAGCTTTCGTAAAGGTCGAGTACCATCTGGGCTTCAGGGGTAGCGTTCATCTTCGAAACAAAGGCCGGATTGATGAAGGTGTTAAAGAAGCCGTTGCTGTCATCCTGGTAAAGCTCCTTCTTGTCACCCCACACGGTCATCTGAGGCTCAAGGGTAGTGGAGGCTCCAGGGATACGGTTCAGAACCTTACGGCCGGCCTCACCGAAGAAGGACGGGTCATAAGTTGATCGAGCCGTATTATCAGTATACTGCCGAAGCTGGTTCGACACACCAGGTATGAAGGAGGAAGGAGCGTCTTTGAGCGGCTGGATCAGAGCCTCGGTAGGAGAACTGTAACCACCGAAGATACTGCGGACTCCACGAAGCAATCCTTGGTCTGAGATGGTGTCGGCTCCAGCGATAGCGGAGTCAATGAAGGTGGTTCCTGCTCCCTTTGCCTTGTCCAGTCCGCTCTTCTGATCCTCGGCCATGTTAGCCCCCATAGAGAGCTGGATAGCGGCAGGCTGAAGCCAATCATAGTTCATGACGCTATCGCCTTGCTGGGCCTTGGCTGCTTCAGAGTCAAAGCCAGAGGCCACATACCTCTTCATAGCATCCAGGTTGATACGGAAGCGGCCGCCTCCCGATCCGCTCTTCACGGCCTCGATATCGGTATCCTTGTCTCCCTTACCAGTGATAATACCGTTCTTGGCTAAAACGTAGCCGGTTGCGATAGCACCAGTACCCACGAGTGATCTGGCCATCTGCTCAGCGAACTTACGCTGGCGGATCCGTGGATCTTCGGCGGCTGTTCGAGCGAGGGTGACTAGGGAGTTGACCATGCCGGCCGGAGTGTAGGCCAGGCCTCTCATAATGATGTTTGCAGGGGTCTTAGGGTACTTCATAACGAAGTCGCCATATCCGAACTCCTGTCCTAGATTGAGCGTCTTCTTAATGCCCTGGAAGGCGTTTGAGATAACATTGTCATCCTGGAAGGTTCGGTAAAGCCCGTCGAAGTGGGCGATCTCCTTAACGCTGTCAGGCACAATCTTATCGGCCGCCTGGAAGCCCTCTTCTCTCATGGTGGTGTTCCACTTTGCTAGAAGCTCCTTGTTTCCCGAAGCTCGTAGCTGGTTCTCCACTGAGCCGGTATAGGCCCCCGTGTAAAACATGCGGTCGGTAGCCTTTAGCTCGACTGAAAGCATCTTGTTGAAAAGCTCACCGGCCTTGCCTCTGAAGGATGGTGTCTTCGGAAGGTCGAACTGTGAGGCATAGTTAGCAGTGTCCACGCTTCTGAGAGCGTCCTCAAGCCCTAGCTTCCAGCCCTGCTTCATACCTTGGCCCTGGGCCCTTAGAGACGGAAGTGCCTTGGTGCGGATACCAGTCTTGGCACTGAAGAGCATATCAAGTCCAGTGGCCACCACATCGGATACGTTCTCAGCTCCCATGAAGCCGACGTTACCCACTATGTTTCTGATAGCCGTCTTTGGGTTAAGAAGCTGGGCCATAGTCTGGAAGTCTGCGAACTTCTGTCCAAGTGTAGGTGGGATGATACGGGCAACCTGGTCAACCAGCTTGGCACTCTCGATATCCTTCTCACGGGTGAACTTGGTAAGCTCGTCAACCTGCTTGGCCAGGGCCTTCTGTCCCTCTTCGTCCAGTTGGTCTGCACTGGCACGGAGATTGTCTACTGCTGAAGCCAGGGCACTTCTCTGAGTGTTCATCTCCTGTAGCTTGGCCGCCTGGGAAGTAATGGCCTCACGCTGGGCGGTCGTAAGCTGGATATGGTTCTTCGTGTTCTTAGTCAGGGCGTTGACCCTTTCGGCCGTCCGCTCAGCCCATCTCAAAGCACCGGCAGGAGTAAGCCGAGAGTACATTGCTAGGGCCTGGTTAGCCTGACCGTAATCCTTGGCCTTTCGAGCCATGTTCTCAGCGATCTCTGCGGCCTCGTCTACCCTACCCTTGGCAATGAGGTCGTCCATAAGCAGGAGGCCTTCAGCCACGCTGTCTGCGGTCTGTGGGGCGGATCCCTTGGCACGGGCCAGAGCTCCCTCGTAATCGTCTCCCACACGGGTGACTGCGGCCTCAAGGGTGTCTTTGTTAGTGATCTCATCAAAGGAGGTATCCATCTTATTAAGGGCATCACGCAAGGCATCAGGGGTTTTCTTAGCACCCTCAACCGTCTCGACAAAGCCGAGTTTCTTTCCTGACTGCATCTGCTCGGCCGCCTCGTCGAAGCTGGAGGCAGGAGGTATGGAGCCACCGTCAAACTCTGAGGTGGGGACTGGTGAGCCGTCACTGAAGAAGCCGGCATCCTTTTCGGCCTGGGCGATAACATTGTCAATCTCTGGATCGCCAGTGCGGACTGCCTTTGATGGGACTTGCACTGCGTCTTGTACTGTACTTGTACCCTTTGCCTGGTTCCATAGCTGCTCAAGGTCTGGAGCGTCGTCAACCATCTTGGTAATGGTGGAAGGCTTCTGGCCGGTAAGGTTGGCATAAAGCTTGGTGAAGCCCTCTGCGTCAATGCCTGCTCGGTTCTTGCTCTGGGCGAACAACGCTCGCCACTGCTTTGAGCTGGCCTTCTGGCCGACCATGTGGGAAAAGTCCTCGATGGCCTTGCCCTCACCGTTCAGGGTGGAGATAACATAGCTCATCACTCCCTTGTCCTTTTCGAAGCCCTTTGCCTTCAGAAGGTTATAGAGATCCTTCATGCCGGTAGCGGTTGGCTGGCCCTTGGTCTTTCCAGTCTTGGCGAGTGGTACGGCCGCATTATTGAAGACCTGCTCGGTTTTCTGGAGTAGCGGCTGTGCCAGTTCCTTGAACTCCTCCAAGGTCTTGGATCCCTTGGCTTTCTGGAGAAGGGTCTCGATCAGCTCACGGCCGCCCTTAGAAGAGGCTACCGATCCGATAACCATGCCACCGGCCGCTTTCTCTGGGTTGATGGTGAAGCCGGTAATGTTTCCCTGGTCATCCATAGTAGGCTCGATACCTGCTGCCATGCCGAAGAAGGCGTTAGGATCACGCTCGACAAACTTCTTCCATGCTGCCGCTCGGTTGGCGGTTCGAAGCTCTGGGGTGGCGGCATCTGCGTACTGCATGATCTTGTTCTCAAGATCGGTTCCCTTTAGCTGCTCAGCAAGCCACTCATACTGGTTGTCTGGAACCATCACGCCTCGAACCTCGTCAGTGCCAACCACACGCATCGGCTTTGCTTCGAAGTAATAGGCAGGTTGGTTGGATACATCTTTAAGGAACTTGGAAAGCTCTTTAGCCTTGGTCTCATCTATCTCTGGAACACGGTAGCCGGAAGCCTTCATAAAGGCTGCGTTGGCCTGGATATCGTGAGGCTCCATCTTTCCGGCGAAGTTGGTCTGAAGCTCGTCCAGGAAGTGGTTAAGCTGCTCTGAAGGCGAGTAGCCGCTCATCTCGTCGGACTGCCAGCCCATCTTCTTGGCAATCTTATCGGTCTCCTTTACCAAAGCTTCCTTGGCCTTTGACTCTGCATCAACGCCAGTGAGACGGCCGGTAGCGGCCTTTATGTCCTCAACTGAGTCGAACTGCTTTGAGAGACGGGCCGTAAGAGGAGCCTGGCCGCTGAAGCCGCCCTCCTGCACTCGGACATCTGCACCTCTCATCTGCTGCTCAAGAAGCTTCACATAGTTCTCGGCCGTAAGCGGCAGTTGCTCTTCGAAGTGTGGCTGAAGCTTTTGAAGGTACTCATAAGGATCATCCTCAAGGCCGTAGTTCTTCGCTTTCTTTTCCAGGAAAGTCCAGGTACTCGGATCACTGGAGGCTGCCTGGGCGAAGTCCTCAAAGTCCTCTGCGTTGTCGGCATACTTCTTGAGCTGGGCGTTTTCCCCCAAGATCCTGTCCATAGTGTCGCTGAACTTCTTGACCGTAACCTGCTGGCTTGCGTCATAGGCCTTTTCAATGGCATCCGATAGCACGCTGTGGTTCTCGTCAAAGCGGCCCATCCCCTTAAGAAGCGAGCCCTTTGCATCCTCGACCCTCTGTGAGTTTCCGCTGAGCACACGCTCAAGGCTTATGCCGTTGTCGTTGGCATACTTAACAATGGTCGGATCAGCCTTCAGCTTCTCAATGAAAGCCGCCTCATTGGTGTTCGAACGTGGAACCCGTGGGCTGTATATGTCGTCACCGAAAACCTTGTTTTTCGGATTGAGCTTAGGGTCGATTGTGTCTTTGCCGAAGATAACCTGGATCTTTCCGAAGTCCTCGAAGTCCTCTGGGTTTTTCTTCACGGCGATAGAGGGGGCTGGGAAGCCTCCTGCATCAACTGACTTTTTCAGCTTCTCTGCCGAGACGGTATGGATGGCCGCCAGCTTGTCCGCCTCTTCAATGATATCGCTAGCCGCCTTGGTTCCCTTCTTGCGGATCTCTACCGGCAGTCCAGAGTTAAGCTGAACCTGTCCAGGAACACCCTTGGTAAGACCTACCTCGTACTTTCCAGCACCGGCCTTAATCTCCTTGCCTGACTTAAGCAGAAGCTTTGGAGAGAGGGCTACGTTGGCTGCGGTTCCGAAGAGCATATTGGTTCCGAAGTTCTCCTTTGCCTGCTTGACTCCACCCTCTGCAAGGTCGATAGGAGCCTGGCTAAAGGCGTTCTCCAGACCCCGTACAGTGGACGCAAAGCCCAGACGGGCAGTAGGGGAAGCCTCGATAACCTTGGCAACCCCTGGGGCGAACTTGGCTACTCCAGCCGTAGCTACCGGCACTGCGTCTATGCCTGCTGTTGCGGCCGTAGCTGCAAGCTTGGCTGCACCTACCTTGGTATTGTGGATCGACTCATCAAAAGAGTGGCCCAACACATCACGCTCAAGATCGGGCCCATTATTATCACTGGCGAGCGAGAGAAGCTTCTTGGCCTTCTCCTTGTTACCGGCCTTTCGAGCTGCCATTGCCTTCTGCATGATCTGCTCGTTCTGCTCACGGGCCCTTTTCTTACGCTCCTCAAAGTCATCACCGTATTGGCGAGTGACAATGGCATCTGATATGCCGGAGGCGAACTGCTTTACACCAGTGACATCACCGGCAACATTGCCGACTTTCTTCACTACGTTGTAAGCATCCCCTGCAAGGTCTTTGATGAGTGTACGGAGTCCCATAGCGTTACGTTAACGGATCCCCAACACTAATCTTCTTCGTCGTCTGCGTAGGGATCTTTACCTGTTCTGTTTAAGTTAAGTCCAGCTAGGCCGCCAGTAGTAGAGACCTGCTCACCCGTATAAGGGTTAAGGCCGACAACTGAGCCATCTGGCAGAGTCTTGAAGCTAAGCTTTGTGGATCCGGCCGAACCGATGGAGCTCTTGGCATCCTCAAGTGAGGACTGACGCTCGATCTGCCACTGCTGGATACCAGACTTCCAGGATGAAACCTGGTCATCAAGCTCACGCACACGGTTGATATAGTCGGTAGCGAGACCCTTGCGAAGCTCGGTAAGAGCACGGGCCTTGTCTGATCCGGCCTGGGCCTTCTGGCCGCTGATCTCGTCGATCTTGCTGTTGTAGAACTGGGTGGCCTCGTAGAGCTTGGTCTTTTTCCAAGTCTCGATCTTATTGGCTTCCTGGTTTGCGATATTGGAGATATTGGAAAGGATCTGGTCACGCTGATTGAGCACGTTTCCACGCTCACGGGTTCCAGCCCTGGTAATGATCTCAGAGCCGTAGAGTCCGGCCGAACCGTCAGCACCGGCCCCAAGTCGCATGAGCTGGGCGTTGATGAGGTTATTGGTGTTCTCTTCCAGATCACGGACGGTCTTGGCTGCGTTTCCAGTGGCCTCCTTGGTAGACTGATCCTTCTGTAGGGCAATCTGGGAGGCCTGGTCTGCTGCGGATCCAGAGATGAAGTCCTCATCGGCCTGCTTCTGTCCTGGTAAGGATCCGAGGCGGCGATCAAGCTCTGCAAAGACAGGCTCGTACTCGGCGTTGATATCAGACCTTGTTTGCTCTTCCAGACGGGCTTTATCTTCTGCTGCCTTCTGTGCCTGGGCTGCTGCGTACTGCTCTTGCTGTGAGGTCGCATTGGCTGCCAACTGGTTGGCTGATCCTGCCACCTGAGATGTGGAGGTCGCACCTCCACCACCTGATCCGACATTGGCGTTAACAGTGGTCTTGTTGGTCACTGCCGGAGTAGCCACGGAAGTCCCAGGGGCGGCCCCTGTCGGAACCTTCACGAGCTGCACGTTCTGGCCAGTGCCAGTGCCTTGGCCGGTCTGACCCATAGGAGTCATGCCAGCGTTCTCTTTTCCGTAAGTATTATAAGTAGCCAGAGGCTTTGCACCTGTGGCTACTGTGGTTTTGTTTCCGGCCGTAGCCTCGGAAAGACCCATCTCAGGGAGGTGGAGAGTAGTACCAACTACGTCAACTGTGTTTCCGGCGATCTGCTTGATTGAGTCCCATAATCCCATAAAGCCTCCTTAGTCTTCTTCAGCTTCTTCTTTTTCGGCCTTGGCATCGACTTTGCCGAGGGTTCCCACTTCATGCTTCGCAAAGCACTCTGAAAGGTAGTCATACATCTTATCTTCGTCGGTAAAGACCGTAGGATCTGGGCGGTTCTCCCAGTCATTGGTTTCCACCTGGACAACAAAGCCACCGTTAGCAGGCTCGATACGGACTGACCGTAGCTTGTTCTTGTTCTTCTTTTTTTCGCTTCGATCTGACTTCACTGGTTCTTCGTCGTAAGACATAATGGTTGAGTTAATAACACAAAAAGCCCACCTCGCCAGAGGTCGGCTCCCGTTGTGTTGGGTTGCTATGAACTTATTATACGCTCAGGTCGCCCAAGGTCAATGGCTTTTCCACGGTCTTGTACTCGGTAAGGTCAATCGGCTCGTTCCAAGGACGCTCGGCATCCACCACCCTTTCGAAGAGATCCTTATACTTTCCTACCACATGCTGTATGGCCTTCTCCTCACTCACCACCTTATAGGCTGCATCGGCAATATCAATGCGAAGCTGCTCATCCTCGATAAGCTTTGAAAGGTACTCGACCCACTGATCCTCTGATCCTGCCAGGAAGCCGGTCTTGCCATGCTCGATTGAACGGGCATAAGGGCCGAAGTCAGAGGCGACTACCGGCATACGGGCTGCGGCCGCCTCCTGCCACTTGATATCTGACTTGCCGTTGTTGAACTCGCTGGCCCTGATGGGGCAGATAGCTATGTCGAACTGAAAGCCCTGCCAGAGCCTTACCCAGTCTGAGAAGGTTGCCGAACCGTTACGCTGGCTTGCCCTCTCAACCCCTTCAAAGAGATCTGAGATCATGCCCACGCTCTCGAAAGAAACATTGGGGTACTTCTCCAGCACACGCTTGATAGCCGGCTCAACCATCTCGATATCCGAGTAGTGAGTCCAGCCGCCCCACCAGCCGATCTTTATCTTGCCACGGCCCTTGGGAAGCCCCTTGATCCTTGGGTGGTTGTATCGGTAGAGGTCGATCCCATTGGGGATGACTTCAGGTATCGGGTGCTTGTCAGGTCTCTTGTGGCCATAGACGAACTTGAGGGGGCCGGTCGATACGGTCATGTAGTCAACATCTCTCAGGATGGTGGAGCAATAAAAGAGCTTCATGGATCCAGGGTGGTACTCTTCGTACACCGGCGAGTTCTCATCAACGTCAAACAGGTTGTCGTCGATATCCATAATGAGCGGCACATCGTACCTCTGGGACAGTGCCCTCAGCCAAGCATAGCCACGGGGGTTGTCGATATAGGAACTGAAGATAATATCATACTCGGCTCCTATAGCCTGAAACTGCCTATCCACATTACCGTCCTCGTCCACTACCACATCCTTGATATCTATCTCCCAGTCGGGACATAGCTTCTTGAGGTTGGTCATAGGGTTGACCACTCTCCACCAGTCAACTGAGCTCATCGAGGTAAGCTCCTTCTTGCCCTTCTTAATCTTTCGGAAGTGTGTCTGTACTGCCAGGATCTTCATAGTTTTTTCCTTTAACGTAAGTTTGGATTGTTTTCTCTGCCCTGCTGATCTTCGACTTTAGATCTTCGGCATCTCTGTCTACACGCTCCTGAAAGGCTATGAGCTCCTGCTCACGGGCCTTGATCTCTTCTGGGTCAGTTACGCCTTCACCGGCTGCAACCAAAGCGTCTCGCTCTTTAGCGGCTGCCTCCATATATTGATACTCTTCCTTGTTCGCTGCTATCAGGATGTACCGTAGTTCTTCCAGCTTAGGGTCTTTGCTCTGAGCCGTTACGATATCCTGCTGGCCTCTCAGCCACCGTATCTCTGCCGATGTGTGGGCACGCTCTATCTTCTCTTCGAGCATTACCCAGTCCCACTCCCTAGTTGTGCCTGTGCATGGATTAGTCATAGCACCATTATAAAACAAAAGAGGGCCCTGTAACAGAGCCCCCTCTTGCCTAGCCTAAACCGGCTGCGGCTGCTTAAGCAGAAGCGGCGGTCTTCAAGTTGATGATCCAAGTAGCAACAAGGACTTTCACTGCGAACGACTGAGCCCAACCAATGGTTCCGAAACGAGCCAATGGGTTGTCAGTAGATTGAGGGCCAGGGGTGGTGACGTAGATATGACGCTCATCTCCCTTTAGCTCAACGGTTCCGTAAGAGTCTGCACCGATCAGGAAGTTGGAGTATACCGTAACGGTAGAGGCTTCAGACTTCTGGTCAGTGGTTTCCACACAGCGAGCACCGTGAAGGCGGCCGAGTTCTCCCTTATAGAGTTCAGTGCCATCCTTGTAGGTGTGGGCGTTAACCCATACGCTATCGCCCATCAGGTCATGTGCAGTATCAGGGCCGATAACGAAGACAAAGTATCCGTCGCTGAAGCGGCGAGCCTTGTTCTTCTTGATGTTACGGACTGCCTTACGAAGATCTGAGGCGTTCAAGGTGTCGGAAGCTGCGATAGAGGATAGAGCACCCTTGCTGTTTGCAAGCAGAGGAGTCGCACCTGTAAAGAGCTCTTCACGGATCAAACGGTCAATCGTCTCTGCGGCGTTCTGAGACATAATGCTCGAAGCCTCTTTGATCTTAGGATCAATAGCGGTCAGAGAAACACGCTTAGAGATCTTAGTCCAGTTACCGTACTCTTTTACAGTTACGGAAACATTAGCGGAGCTAAGGTCTACACCAGTTGGGTTAGCACCCTCGGTTAGAGGAGTGGTGGCCCGTGCCAGGGGAAGGTAACGACTAAAGACTACATCTTGACCTTCGGCCTGGGGAAGTTTCCGCTTCTGGGAAAACTGCTCAAGCACGATGGTGTCCATCTCTCTTTTAATGAAGAGACGGTCGTAGTACTTAGTCATCAATGGGGCCAATGCGGTTGTATCGGTCATTGCGATTAAGTTAGCTGTGAACCAACCCCTGAAGATCTATCTGAGAAAACTAATAAGTGTCGTAGTTGGAGGCCTTTGGCAAAGCTCGCTCCATCTCCTCCATAGACATGTTGTCCAGGTCTTTTGGAGTAAGCTTGCTTCCGCCCTTGGGAGTGGAGCCGTTGGCCGGCAAAGCCTGGTCGTCGCCCTGCTGGGTAAGAGTGGCCTTCAGGTCGGTCTGACTCTTCTCGATTGCCGACTGGATAGCCTTCATCTCCACCTTCACATACTTGGCGAAACGCAAGCGAGGATAGCTCTGGAGAGCAACCTGGTAGCCACGGGCGATCATCTTATCAATCTCAGGGTTGTACTGGTCTGACTCGTCGTTAAGCACTGGGTACTTTTCCACAACGGTCTGGCAGTCCTGCTTGATTGAGTTTGCGAAAGATTGGCGTTCGTTCTCCTCGGCAATTACATCGGCGGCCTCCTTACGGGCCATGCCTCTGACATCATCGACTGAGAGCTCATCCTTTTCTTCCCAAGGCATCTTGCCGTCCTTGGGCTGTTGGCGAGTAGGGATCTTGTCAGCACCTTCAAAGATATCCTCTTCCTCGTCGCCAGCTTCTTCGGCTTCAGGCTTCTTTCCAGCTCTGAGGTCTGCCAGCTCCTTCTGGAGCTTATCGACTTCCTTAGCTTTCTTAGATAGATCCGACAGTCTCTTTCGAGTCCTGCGGGATAGGTTCGGGTTGTTAATAAGATCTTTATCTTCTGCTGAGAGGCCGTCATCTTCAGACTGTTCCTCTTCTTCCTTTTTCTCTTCTTTTCCAGTCGATGAGTCTGGGGGAGTATCTTTCTTTTCAGTCCCTTCTTCCGGCTCTTCACCGTCAGGGGTTTCAGTGTCGGGCTGATCTCCTTCTAAACCACCGTCTTGATCGTCATCGTCAGAGGCTTCCAGGGCTTCTTTCTCAATGGCTTTCAACTCGGCTTCATCTTCGGCAGTCCATGCTGGCATATAGGTTCGCTTAGGTTTGTTTATAACTCACTTGGTATTGGCAGAGCTACGCCATACTCCCCTGATTGAAACGGTCGGGAAGATCCGTCCTAGCCTTAACGAAAAAGCCACACTCAAAAAGATGGTGTGGCTCCCTATATGTAGTAGGGTCGCTTACCGTAATGATACGGCACAGCGTTTCTCGTTGTCAACAGAGCTGTTAAACTTCGTCAGGCAGTTCGTTCAAAGAAGAGCCTTCATCCACTAGGTCGCCATCCCCAATAATGCGGCGGACTTCCTCTTCAGTGATACGGTACTTGATCGAGAGATCCACATAGTTGACCGAACCACCCTGGTACTCGCCTCGGATCTGCTCTTCGATTGTGGCATCAATGTTCACTACGGCATTGATCGCATCTACCTTCTTCTGTTGCAACTCGGCAACTTCAGCTTCGAGCTCGGCACGACGCTTCTCAAGATCCTGCACTTCGGTAGGAAGGGTAGCCGGATCATTGTGAGGCAACAGGCCGTGGGCCGCTGCTTCTTCCTTTAAGGAGTTAACACGGGTCTGCTCCTCGACACGGGCCTTCTCAGCCTCCGAGTTCTGGGCATTGAGCTCGTCTGCACGGGCTTTGACACGCTCGGCCGCTTCGATGGCTTCCTGCTCGTTTGCAGGGGTGATAGGTGGGCGGTTGTTACCCTCTTCCAGTGGCTTGCTCACATGAGCTGCCTGGTCGATCTCTTCTTGCTTTGCTTTCTTGGCTGCCTCTGCTTTAGCGGCTGCGGCTGCCTTCTGTGCGTTAGTCTGTCCCATAATACGGTTGATTATTACTTAAGTAGCTGATTGAACTTGCGAACATCCACGGGCGAAACAGAAGCCTCGTAAGGCAACCCCTGCACTATAAGTTCCGATCCCATCTGTGCCAGGGCTAGATCTGGCGGTAATGTTTGCGGCCCCTGTAGCTGGTGCTGAGCTGTCTCTGCCTCTCCCCAAAACTCCTTGTCTGAGCTTTTAGGAAGATGGGCTAGAGTCGGCTTCTCCTTCCGATGGTACTCTGGTTTGTCCGATTGCTGCTGCGAGTTGGTCAACATAATTGATTATACCTAATAGCTGCTCTGCTCCAAAGTTAGCCACCACATATCTTTTGCCGATCTCCTCGTCGCTCATGGAGTCGAGAGGTACGTCCAGCATCTTTTTCAGGTTCTCTGCCTGCTGGCGGATATGCTTCTCAAGGTGGGCGTATGGCGGATGGTGCTTCAGTGAGGCAATGGCGGTCTCTTCAGACTTCCGTGCGTCGATGGGCTTATCATCCATCTTAGGGGCCGCTTTGGTCAACTGGTGGTAGGAGAAGGGGGCTGTCGGCAAAGCCTGCTCTTCCTCCTGCTTTCGCTTGGATGGGGTGGGCATTGGTTAGTGGTTAGGCTGCTGGGATCTCGGATATGTTCATAAGGCTTGGGTCTGCTCCGCCCTGCAAGGCCTGCTGGATAGCCGCCATGATCTCAGGGTCTTTGATCTGCTCAAGCAACGCTGGGTCTATGCCCTCTGGCAAAACCATCTGGGGCTGCTCAGGCTGAACCTGTATCGGCTGGCCCGTCGCTGGATCTATCGGTACTTCAGGGGCAGGAGGGGCCGGCTGCGGCTGTGGAGGTACGGCGTTGGGATCTACTGGCGGCTGTACCATAGGCTGGCCGGTAGCCGGATCAATAGGCACTTCGTCGAGGCTGTCCACATCCTGCGTGCTGGCTTCCTCTGGGGTCTTGCCGCCTACGTTGGTCTGCTTAACGATCTTATCTGGGTCACGGATTGAGGTAGCCAAACTGACCAGCTCATAGAAGAGCTCGCCCACATTGATCTCATAACCCTGCTTGGCTGCGATATCAATGAAGCCGTTGGACATTGCCAGGTTGAGGATGGATGAGACCTCTTGGGCCTTTACATCGGACTGAGGGGCCATCATTGAGTTGAACTCGTGATAGTAGTCATAGCCCATCTTGTTCTTCAGACGCTTAGGGTCGATTGACACTGAGCCGCCCTTGCCCACAAGCTCCTTAACGTCAGGGTACTTCTTCTCGATACGCTTGATCTCGTCCTCGAAGAGACGGGTCATAAGCTTGCCTGGCATCTTATTATTGATGAGGGCAATCCACCTGTCGAAGATATCCTGCACGAAAGTATCCATCATGAAGCCCTCATAGGAGTCACGGGCGTTCTCACGGTCACGCAAGAACTGCACTGCCTGTGGGGTTCGGCCTACGGTAGGCTGAGTGTTGTTCGGGGATGATACCTCGGTCGTGCCAGCCTGGGACTGAAGGGCGGATAGCAAGAACTGATAGGTGTTCTGGAAAGTATTGAGGCCCTGTGGGTTAATGTTCTGCATTGCCTGCACATCACCGTTAGGGTTCTTCATCAGCCAGCGTTCGCCTGGGCCCCACTTGATCGTGGACATCACGGCGTTCTGCCAGTTGATATGGAGAGGTGGGAAGATCGAGTACTTAACCCCGTCCATGTAAAGGTTGATAAGCGAGTTCATAGCATACTGTATGCTCTTGCCACGCTCGAACTCACCCATGCCGATAACAGAGTCTAGGAGTGGGAAACAGTCTTTCTTAACGACTGGTAGCATCCCCTTCACATAGGCATCCTTGACCACACGCAAGATCAGTGCCCGTGAGTTCTTCACTCCTGGCACGGCCGGACACCAGCTTATCCAGGCGTTGAGGTCTGCATTGTACTCGGTAAGCAGGCGGATACGGGCATAGCCCTTTGATCCCTCGATGGTCGGGAAGTTGCGACGCTCGATAAAGGATCTCTGGTCTTCGTCTGCCGTCTCGTCAGTGGAGCTGCCGTACTTGGAAGGGTTGGCCATGTTCTCAGTCCAGTCCTTGAGGTATGAGCCAAGAAGCTCGACTGCCTCCTTGTTCCAGCTTTCGCCCTTCTGGGCCTTGATCCAGTCATAGGAAAGCGAAGCGGCCTGGATGAACCAGCTAGCCTCGTTGAGGTTCGGTAGGCCTGGCTGTGGGAAGCTGTCTCGCATTGCGATAAGGTTCACTTCCGGCCCTACGAAACCAGTGCGGCTGTTCACACGCCAAGGCACTAGGGCGAACAGTGAGCCGTAGACCTGCGAGTACATTGAGGACATCCGTAGCTTCTGGAGGAAACGATACTGCTCGTTGGCCGTCCGCTTATAGTTATCAAGCGAAAGGTTCATCAAGAGGTTCTTTCCGATATCGTCCTCTGAGACTGCCATAGCCTCGCCCCTTGGAAGCTGGGCGGCTACACGGGCTGAGCGTTCAATGACGATGGTTGAAAGCCGAGGGTCGAAGATCTTTGACTTCGTTACCTTGGAGCTGATCTCATCCCAGGGCTCGCCAATAAGAAGGGCCTCTTTCTCATCCAGGCCGTCCCTGATTGTCTGCATGTAACGCCACGAGCTGTTGAAGTGATCCTCCAGGTAATCCAAGAGTTCGCTCTGTGCGTTTACGTCATGCAATGCCTGGTCTAAGAGTTCTATAGTCATAAGGTGTTGAGTAATAAAAAAAGCCGACTAGTGATAGCGGCTCCGGCTCCGATGTTTCAGGAGGGTTGCTTATCACTATGATACGAGGTAGTGCGTGGTTGGTCAACTATTGGGGGCACATCCTCTACACGCTTGGGCTGCCACTCCTGCGGCATTACGGCCCCTCTCTCTGGCATTGCGAACTTGTGACGCTCCTTTGAGACGAAGACCACATCGCTAACGAAGCCGTCGTGGAAGCGGATGGTGGCATCAATCTGGCCAAACTTCATCTTCTGGATCCTACGCTCTAGCTCGTAGATATAGGGCTTGAAGGTCTCTATGGCCTTCTGCAATCGCTGCTCTTCTGGTGATAGTGCTTTGTCCTCCATTGGTTCCTCCTTTAGTTATATCCGATATCAAGTGGTGGCAGTTCAGATAGGGCCTGCTGCACTGAGGCCTGGCTTGGCGAGGCTGCCGCCTCCGGCTTAACGTCTGCGTACAGGTAGAGCTGTATCACTATGGCCAGGGCCATTACCAGGTCGTCATGGGCCTTGGCTGAGGCCTGGGGCTTGCCGTTCAGTACCACGAAGCTGTGAAGCTGCTCGATAGTCCACTCGTCGTAGATACCGAAAGCCAGCTTGTTAAGAAGGTCTTGCAGATCCATGAGCATCTGCTTTCTGCTCGGCTCGGTAGTGATCCAGTTGTCACGGTAGCTGGTGATCTTACGCTCTCCCTTGGCATTGGTACTGAAGATGGGCCAGCGATATACCACGAACTTGCCTAGCCGGTTCAGGCCGTCAAGACGCTTCAGCTCGTACTCCCCTCCATTGTTTCCCTCATAGGTTACGATAGGCTGCACTCCGGTCTGGTCGAAGATACTCTCCAGCACTGGGTGGAGCCGGTTGGTCATGTTGATGGTTCCGTCAGAAGACTGGTAGACCAGTGGGAAGTCCTTGTGGGTCTTCGAAAGAAACTGGGCCGTACACTCATCCCCGTTTCCAGGGGCGGTGTCGGCCGCTACCAATATCTGCTCGCCCTTAACCAGCCTGCGGTATTGCCGCCAGATAGGTGGGGCCTCGCCATGCACCATCATATAGACCCCCTAGCGTCCAGGTCTGAGAAGTCCAGGGGATCAATGGCCATGAACTCCTTTAATGACTTCTTCGATATGCGGTCGGCCTTTGACTCTGCACAAAGCGAACAGTCAGAGCGGTACTTGCCGTCCTGAGTCCTTATGAACAGGTCGATGGGCAGTATCTCTGCACAAGTCCTGCAACGCTTTGTAGTGAGTTTAGCCGGCATGTTAGTAAACTAGGTATTGCTTGATAGGCTCCTTGATAAGCTTGGCGTACTGGCCGAGTGCGAACTTATCGAAGTATGAGTGTCCAGAAGCCAAGAAAGCCTCCATGTCGTTCTCTGGGAACTCCTGGGGTATCAGCCGCTTGTCCTTAAAGCCGAGGCAGATCAGGTCGAACTCGTCCTGGGTATACATCTCCTTCCATCCGAAGAAGCTTGGCCAGTGGGTCACGAGACGCTTCTTAGCCATATCCCAGAAGTCCTTGAACCAGTTGTTTCCGTTGGCCGTGGTCTCCAGGAAGATGAGCCCTGAGCCTACTGCGATCATGTTCGAGGAGCCTTCCACGATCTCTGCTGCCGTCATGTTCTCAGTGTCAGGGAAGTGGGCTGCCTCAGTAAACAGTATGCCCTGCACGGTTCCGCCACGCTCTGCCGTCTTGCTCGATGCAGTACCCACATAGAAGCTCGCCCCGTTGTGCAAGAGCTCTATCTCCTTGTTTTCATTGAAGGACTTATAGACCAGCTTCTTAAGCTTGGCCTCATCCTCCACTGGGTGCAGTCCGAACTTCTTGCCGAAGTAGGACATGAAGTATCGGTGGATCCTTTTGAAGTGCTGCTTTGTGCTCTCCTCCTTATACGAGATCTCCAGGAAGCGGACAGGGTTAACGTCCAGGATCATGAGAGCTGCGAAGATCGCCAGTACCAGTGAGGTGAAGCCTTCCTTACGGGCCTTCAGGATGATCTCACGCAACCCCTTGAAGTTTAGCCCTTCGTTGTAGCGTTCCTTCAGCTTGTCATAATACTTCCGCTGCACCTTCCTTAACCTAAAAGGGACGAGTGCTGAGGTCTCGGCATCGTCCACTAAAAAGTTATCTTCGATGAAGCGGTCTAGTTTCATGAGCAGGCTTCACAGTCTGGATCATTGATCTTGCAGGCCTTGGCCGGCTCCAGTACAAAGTCCTGGTCTTGGCTGATTATCATCTGGTCGGTTGCTGGTTCCATATCTTTGGTTTTATTGGTAGGCCCTTATTATACTACTCCTCGACAACAAACCGCTTGTTAGGAGGTAGCTTGCTCCCTAGCTTGTTGTAATACTTCCTGAGCAATGGGGATATGCCATAGGGGACGTGCATGATCCCATCACGGATAAGCCACTTTGAAACGTCCTCGAAAGGCAGTATGCAACTTATCTTTTCCCTTATGTGCTCAGGCGGCAGGTCTGCCCGTACACCATCGAGCACTAGCATCAGTTCTTTTTAGTGAGCTTGCCTGGCTGCACTCCGGCAGGGGAAGCCTCTGGACTGCCCTCTCTGATAGGTTCTACAGGCTTCATACCGGCCTGCTCCATTACCTTTGGATCATGGATACCCTCAATATGCTCACCCTTCACCCTGGCTTCGTTAAGGTCTTTGACTGGCACCTTGCAGTCTACGGCCGGAAGCCCGAAAGCTCCGCCACCTATGATTAACCGTCCTTCTTCCAGGGCCTTCTGAAGCTTGCGACGGGCGATCTCCTGCTGAAACTTATGGACTATGCCCTGTGCTATCGCAAAGATCACCCCGATATAGAACACCACTACTGTCACCTGTGCCACGTCCAGTAAAAAGTCTTTCATTATAGTTCCTCCAATTGCTGGTTAAGTGTTATTAGATATGAGTCTGCTGCCCTAAAGAGTACGCTCTCGGTCTTGCCCTTCTCAGTGAGCCAATCCATAGCACGCCTGGTTACTTCGATCTCGGTCTCCAGCTCCATACGGACTTCTTTGGCACTCTCCTCTCGCTTTGCCGAGTCTTCTTTCATCTTGTCCAGATCACTCTGGGTAATAGGAGGGTTTAGCGATCGGGCAGTAGTATCAATGGCTTGGTTGGCCGTTTCGTTAAGGGCCTTCTGATGCTCGGCTATCTGTGAGCCGGTCTTAAGCTCTCCAGGTATGGAGTAGCTCGTAATGGTCAGGGTGCCGAAGTCGCACTTGGGACACTTCATGCCCTTGTACCTCTCGCCCATTATAAACCTTTTGCCCTTGATCTGCTCGTCAAACGTACCATCGTCCACTAGGGGGACTGTCTCGATGATAGTGGGGCAGTTGGTGCATCGGGTAGTTATTACCTTGGTCGCCATCTTCCTCCTTACTGGTTTTTATTACGCTTATGTAGGTGTCGTATCGCCTTGTGGATAACCCTGTGCCTGAGATGCTTGGGGGTCACGGTCGGGAACATATGGGCTATCGCCTGCTTGTCCGCTTTGAAGGCCCTCCAGTCATCCTCTACCTTTATGGCTACTTCAGAGGTGATATGGCTGTCCTTAAACATGCGGTAGATCTCATCCGGCACTGCTCGCTTCAGTCGCTTGAGGGGAGGCTCGTCTATGTTTCGCTTCAACATTGTGGATAACTATGTGGATAACGTGTGGATATGTGGAAAACCATAACAGACCATAACGGCTAGGTATATGGCCTGCTAGGTTCCTTTTGGGCTATGAGAGCTCGCTTTTCTCCATAGTTTCCTGCTCCTTCTCGTACTTGGCCCAAGGCTCCTTGATAAGTGCCTCCCAGTCTGGTTCGCTCATCTTTCCTAGATCCTGGTCTGACTCCATCTTCAGGAGTTGCAGTACCCCCTGACGCTCCTCACGCAATGCGTGTTCCTTGTCTTCCTCGGTAAGCACTGGCACTGCCGGTGGGAAGTGACGCTTTTCGAAGTCGGCATAGGTCAGATCCCGTGCCTCCTGCTCGCTGCCTGCCTCCACATCGTGCGTGAAGTCCTGCCCTGCCACCCTGTAGAGGTTGGGGCGGTCTGGATACTGGGATGATCCGTCTTCGTTTACCGGCTTGTATACCCGTGCTGTCGCCACTACTCGCTTCAGTTCTGACTTGCTTTCCATGATCGGTTTGCTTAGGTTGCTTGATTGTTTCTGAATGGGTTAGCTACGCTCTGGCCAGTGCCAGGTGCGAGGCTTCTTGGTCTCATCATACGGCACATTGAGCTCGCTGTAAGGGGTTTCGCCTGGCGAGAATACCGAAAGATGGATGGTATGGTCGCTCTCAGGCATAACCAGTTGGTTACGCTCATCGGGGTTGTAGCTGTCCTGGGTGCAGGTGACTATGGCCGGAAGCTCATAGGTGAACCCACTGCGGCCGTCCGAGACGTAATGCACTATACGCCCTATGCTTGGCTTGTTATCCATGTGATCCTTTCTACTTATCCTTATAAAAACTCAGGTAATCCCACAACGGCTTGAGCTCCCTCGCCCTGAGCCGCCTCTGTTTAATTATTGTACCATCATCCGTTCGGTTTTCGATAGTGCCGTGAGGCGTGTTGGGATCCCAGAAGTCGGTGTACCTGATTACTCCCATCACATGGACGTACCAGTTGAACAGGTCTACCGATACGAAGACATAGTGGTGGACTCGCTTCTTGGTGAAGTCGTAAACCCTTCCGTCGGGCCTTACGGTCTCTTCCTTCACCTTGCACCAGTAGCCTCCGTGCGGCTGTCCGTCGGACTTGGTGGCCTTTATGTCGGCTATCAGCCCTCCGTACTGGCCTGTCTGCAATATGTAGTCGCCTATGTCACCTCTCTGGCCGTCCACGAAGAATGGGGACGGTGAGATGTTTATACCCCTTTCCACCAGGTAGTCATTGAGCACGTTCTGTCCCAGTGCCCCTATGAGGTTGGCATCCTGGGCATAGAGCGTGGTTCCGTGGTCTCCGCCTGCGTAATAGTTGTTAAGGTCGTCAGAGTCCTGGTGTGCCTTCATCAGTTGGGCCTCGGTGTAGGGTATGCTGGTCAGACGCAACGGCCTCGGTGCGTACAGTTTGCCCCTCTCCATGTACACGCTATCTCCCAGGCCTATGCTTTCTCAAGTGGGTGTAACCGTCCTCGGTAAGGAGCTGGTCGTTGAAGATAGCCTCCTCGACTGCCGCCACCTTCAGCTTCAGGTTATTGAAGCCTATCATCCAGCCACGCTCGAAGCCTTGGGCCTCCATCTTGGTATCTGGGAAAACATTGAGATATCCCTTGTCCCTGAGCTGGTCGAGGTACTTTCTTCGGATCGAGAAGATAGGCCCGAATATCCCAAAGGTAGGCACAAGGCTGTTCACCCCGTAGATGTCGGTAATGAACTTCTGCTGCTCTGGGTTATCAAAGAAGAAGGGAAACAGTAGCCAGCCTGATGCCTGGGCCTTCTGCTTGTGCTCAGCCTCCACGAAAGCATCGGCCCACTTTGCGTGCTTGACCTCTAAAGAGTCGTGCATGAAGACGAACCGATCTACCTCTGGGAAGTTCTCATAGGCCCATATATAGGCTCCCGTGTCATAGGAGTAGTCGGAATTGTGGAGAGTGATACGCCCCTTGCTCTGGTCTGCAATGGTTTTCAGGTAAGCCAGGGTTTCGAGGTCAGTTGATCCCGTATCCACGATAGCCAGAGGCCACTCTTTAAAGCTGTGCCCCTGGTCTCTCATAGACCTGAGAAGCCGCTTGATATGGTCTTTGCCATTATTGGTCGCTACAATCAGAAGTCCTTTTGGTTTCATCGTTCTACGCTAAGGGTATATAAAATTGTGTTGGCGAGACCATTATGGCCTTGAGTGTCTTCTTATGCTTTGCCGCCTCGGCCTGAGCAAGTCCCCTGAGGGCTTCTTCCTTACCCATACCTGGATGATCCCTCTGCACTCTGGCTACCATCCTTATAAGCTCGTACTCGCTATAGGGGCAGTCATTGTTTCTGCCCCTTTGCTGGTTCATGTGGTCGTAGTAATGATGAGCTCGGCTGTTGAAGTTGAAAGGACTCCCAGAGAAAGACTGGCCCTCCCTGGTTTGCCTCTCAACCCAATCCCAGAACTCTTGGGCACTGTTCATCGGATCACCCTGTCTAGCGGCATGGGCTTGTAATCCATGAGTATCGCCTCACTGACGATGCCAGGCAAAGCCTTTCCCTCTATGGCTAGTAGCCGGTGAAGGTGGCATAGCTCGTACCCGTGGGCCCTGTGGTCGTTATTGTGCAGGTGGCCGCAGAGGAAACGGGCGGTGGATGGGAAAGCGTCTACCGCAATGGTAGCTATCTTGGGCGGCTCGTGGGTGAAGTAGAGCTGGTGCCCCTTGTAGACCATAGAGAAATCAGTGCAGGCGAAGTCAAACCCGTTCTTCATGTACCACTCCGCTGGCTTCTCATCATGGTTGCCCATAACCAGGATCTTTCGGCCAGGTATGCTGTCCAGATCCTCCTTCAGCTTTTTGGTATCCCAAGTCACATCCCCCAGGTGGATGGTAAGGTCTTCTTCCTTTACGGTCTTTCGCCAGTTATCGAGGATACGCTGGGTATGGTCTTTCGGCCGCTCGCTCCACTCGATGAGCTGGTCATGGTAAAGGTGGGTATCGGTTGTTACATATATCTTACTCATAGC
>Ga0172380_10001885_pt1 | contig 34999 bp, 34 predicted proteins | sample Leawe162metaG_FD_119747 | JGI IMG/M metagenome (GOLD analysis project Ga0172380, IMG submission 119747) | Leachate microbial communities from a municipal landfill in Southern Ontario, Canada - Leachate well 162 metaG | ecosystem: Engineered > Solid waste > Landfill > Unclassified | place...
CCGTTGTGGCAGCTGGCGCAGGTCCCGGAGACCGATCCATGGTCGAACCGGACCGTGCTCCAGTTGGACGTCGTGTGGCAGTTCTCGCAGGCCGCCGAGGTGGCGATGTGCGTGGGCGGCTTGCCTGGCGCGGTGGTGCCGTTGTGGCAGCTGGCGCAGGTCCCGGAGACCGATCCATGGTCGAACCGGACCGTGTCCCAGTTGGACGTCGTGTGGCAGTTGTCGCAGGCCGCCGAGGTCGCGATGTGCGTCGCCGGCTTGCCTGGCGCGGTGGTCCCATTGTGACAGCTGGCGCAGGTCCCCGTGACGGAGCCGTGGTCAAAGCGGACCGTGCTCCAGTTTGACGCCGTGTGGCAGTTCTCGCAGGCCGCCGAGGTGGCGATGTGGGTCGCCGGCTTGCCGGGGGCGGTGGTCCCGTTGTGACAGCTGGCGCAGGTCCCCGTGACGGAGCCGTGGTCGAACCGGACGGTCGTCCAGTTCGAGGTGGTGTGGCAGTTCTCGCAGGCCGCCGATGTCGCGATGTGCGTCGCTGGCTTGCCGGGCGCGGCGGTCCCGTTGTGACAGCTGGCGCAGGTCCCCGTGACGGAGCCGTGGTCGAACCGGACGGTCGTCCAGTTCGAGGTGGTGTGGCAGTTCTCGCAGGTGGCCGATGTCGCGATGTGCGTCGCTGGCTTGCCGGGCGCGGTGGTCCCGTTGTGACAGCTGGCGCAAGTCCCGGAGACCGAGCCGTGGTCGAACCGGACGGTGTCCCAGTTGGACGTCGTGTGGCAGTTGTCACAGGCAGCCGAGGTGGAGACGTGCCCGCTCGGCTTACCCTTTGCCGTCGCGCCATTATGGCAACTGGCGCAGGTCCCGGTGACCGATCCGTGGTCGAACCGGACGGTCGTCCAGTTCGAGGTGGTGTGGCAGTTGTCGCAGGCTGCGGAGGTGGCGATATGACCGCTCTGCTTGCCCGTGGCGGTGGTCCCATTGTGGCAGGACGCGCAGCTTCCGCTGATGTCGGTATGATCGAAACGGGCGCCGCCCCAGCTCCTGCTCGTGTGGCAGGAGGCGCAGTCCGCCGTCGTCTTCATGTGGTTGGCGGGCTTGCCGGTCGCCATCGTTCCGTTGTGGCAGCTGGCGCAGTCGCCCTCGGCGTCGCTGTGATTGAAGCGCGCTTCGCTCCAGACCACCGGCCCGTGGCAGTCGTCGCACTGGCCCCTTGTCGGGACGTGGCGGGGTGGCTTGCCGGGCGCGCGCTTGCCGTCGTGGCAGCTCGCGCATTCGCGTGGGGTCGACTTGAAGACGCCGCCGGTATGACAGCTCTCGCAGGTTACGGTCTTGTGGGCGTCGGTGAGCGGGAAGCCGGTCTTGAGGTGGTCAAATCCGGCCGGAACGGCAGGCGGCTTGGACGGCGCGGCGATGCTCTGCGAGGCGGCGCCGAGGAATGCGAGGACCAGGAACGCGAAGAGCAACGCGAGACGACGGCAGGGGACTGCCGCAAAGCCTCCATGCGCGCGCTCAAGGGTCATCGAATCCTCAACCCGCGGACAGAGTCCGCGCAGATTCGCAACCTTCGTTCCCCACGCTTAACCTAGCCGCAAAGGCCTTACGAAAGCTAAGGTCAAATGCTCGGGTGGCCAGGAAATCATGGCTCAAAATGAGGGGTGGATGGCCCAGAAGTCACTCGTGGTGTGACACTGGCCGCATCCTGGCCCGAACGCGCCCTGGTGAATGTCCTCGGCCTGGTGGCAGTTTCCGCAGGACGCCACCGGGCGCGGCTTTCCGGGCCGATGGCAGGAACCGCAGGCCAGATCCGTGTGACGACCGTCGAGCGGGAACGCCGTGCGGCCGTGATCAAAGGTCCAGTGCTCCCAGCCGCCCGGATTGTGACAGCCCGCGCAGTCGCCCTTGTAGGCGCCTTTGTGGGGGTCGTCCTCGCGGTGGCACCCGGCGCAGTCCGTCGGCGCGTCCTTGAAGCGCGGACTCTGGTGGCATGACGCGCAGGCCAGACCCGCGTGTTTGCCGACCAGCGGGAAGGCGCTCAGGCCGTGATCGAACCGCACCGGGCTCTTCCAGGTCACGGGGGCGTGGCAGCTGGCGCAGTCGGAGCCCAGCTGGCCGACGTGCGAATCGTCGGGGCGATGGCAGTCGATGCAGGCGGTCCCGAGCCGGACCTCCCGGGGCGGCTGCTTGTGGCAGGTCGCGCAGGCGATCCCGCCATGGGCGCCGGTCAGCGGAAAGCGGGTCTGGCGATCATGGTCGAACGTCGCCGTCTTCCAGCTGGTCGTCTGGTGGCACTGTTCACAGGTCGTCCCGTTGCCACCCTTGTGGACGTCATCTTCGGCGTGACAGCTGACGCAGGTTGTCGCCCGGGCAGGTTCGCGGGCGGGGGCGGGGCCATGACAGGCCCCGCACGTCAGGGCCCTGTGTCCGCCCGACAGCGCGAAGCCCGTCCGGCCGTGATCGAACCGCGTCACCTTCCAGCCGCTGGCGTTGTGACAGTCGGCGCAGGCCGGGCCGAGGCGACCGGCGTGGAGGTCCTTGTCGCGGTGACAGCCAATGCAGGCGGGCTGTGTTCCCCGGTAGCGACCCTGGGCGTGACAGCTGTCGCAGGCGAGCCTGGCGTGGGCGCCGCCGAGCGGAAAACCCGTGCGGCCATGGTCGAAGCGGGCCGGCTTCCAGGCCACCGTGCCATGGCAACTGGCGCAGGATGAGCCCAGGGTCCCCTTGTGGGCGTCGTCTTTCGCGTGACAGGAGGCGCAGGCGGAGGACGCACCCTGGAAGGTCTTGTCCGCGTGGCAGGTCAGGCAGGCCGGGCGGGCATGGCCGCCAACGAGGGGGAATCCGGTCGAGGCGTGGTTGAACCGGACCTCCTTCCAGCTCGTCTCGTTGTGGCAGCTGGCGCATCCCGGCCCCAGCTTGCCCTTGTGAGGGTCCTTGCCGGCATGACAGCTCGCGCAGGCGGCCGGCGCGGCGCGGAATTTCGCGCCCGGCTTGTGGCAACTCGCGCAGGCGACTCGCAGGTGGCCGCCCTTGAGCGGGTAGTCGGTCAAGGCATGGTTGAAGGCCGCCGGATCCATCCGGACCAGTCGGCCGTTCCGACCGATGTGATCGGTGTGGCAGCTGCTGCAGACCGCTCCTGGAATCTGCCGGTTGCGGCCATGATAGCCGGTGCGGGCGGCGATATCGGCCGCGACCGGCTTGTGGCAGCTGAGGCACAGGCCGCTCTGCGCGTCCTTTTTGAACGACTGGTGGCAGGACTGGCAGCGCGCCTCGAACCGCGCGTGCGCCGTCGCCAGCGGGCCTGGTGAGACCAGCTTCTCGATCAGTGTCTGGGCCGACGACGTCGTCGACAGGCCCAGGCAAAGCACAAGCAGCAGGCCGAACAGACTGAGAAGGCGCGAGGCGGCGGGCACGGGGCGTCAGTAGAGGTGAACGGCGACGATGTGAATGATCACCGTCGATACCAGGATTATGAACAGCGGCACGTGCAGGACATGCCACAACGAAAACAGCCGCTCGTAGAGGCCCAGGGAGGCCGCCCGTCGAACGGCCCGATGGTAGTCGCCGAGTTGCCTCAGCGCCTCGCCGCGACGCGCCTTCAGGGTTCTGGCGTCCCATTGACTCGCGGCGGCCTGCCGGCCCAGCTCCGCATCGATCAGCGCCATGGCGACCTTGCGGCCGCGGCGGATCGCGCCGCCGACGGACAGGGCCCGTCCAAGGGCCTGTCGCAGCGTCCGGGTCGGCGTCAGAACCCGGGATTCAAAGGTCTCGACCTCGGCCCGCCAGGCGTCCGAGGCCGCGAGGCCGCCGCCCAGCTGGTCGCGCGAGCCCGTCGCCTCCTCCCGCAGAGTGCGGGCCTCCAGGCGCTGGCCATACAGTCCGCGGTGGACCCGCCCATAGAGATAGCGGCCGACCAGCCCGCTGCCGGCGACGGTGAGCATCGAGACGAAGGCGACCGTGGCGTTGGCGGACCGGAGGATGAAGTCCGAATGGATGACGATCAGCGCCGGGCCGAGAATGCCCAGAATCATATGCCAGCGAAACCAGCCTGACGCGGCGCCCCAGCCGCGCATGAACCTCAGCCGCTTGCGAAGCGGGTAGCCCAGCAGGGCGACCATCATCAGCGCGCCCGTAATTCCGATGGCGTAGCCGAGGCCGCGCTCGGCCTCCAGGAACGCGTCCTCCCGGTGCAGCCAGGCCCAGCCGACGGCCGCCGACGTGCTCGCGAGAAACGCCGTGATGGCCAGCGCGCCGCCGCCATTGCCGCCCGATCGATCCCTCACAGCTGCTCCCGACACTTGACTCAACGGCGCCACGTTTGCGACCAGACGACGCATAGACTGGATAGCCTATGTTGTGACTCGTGATCGAAGCGCAATTTAGTCAAAATTCGGTAGAAACGTGGGTATTGGCGCAAATTTTCGCGCCAACGCTGCCCATTTTGAGTATGTGCGGACACCGTGACTATTAAAGCATGCAGCCGGGAGTGGTGTTCATGATTGCCGAGGTCGGTCGGTTCTGTTTGATCTTGGCTCTCATTATCACTTCGGTGCAGGTCGTCGCGGGTCTGTGGGGCGCCCGCCGCCAGAACGCCCAGTTGATGACGATCACCACCTCGGCGGCTGTCGCGCAGTTCATCTTCATCGCGCTCGCCTTCGCCCTGCTGGTCTGGCTCTTCGTGGTCTCGGACTTCTCGGTGATGGTCGTGGCGGCCAATTCGGCCACCATCAAGCCGATGTTCTACAAGATCACCTCGACCTGGGGTAACCACGAGGGGTCGATGCTCCTGTGGGTGCTCATCCTGGCCTTTTTCGGCGCGGCGATCGGCATGTTCGGGCGCAACATGCCCGCGCCGTTCAAGGCCCGGGTGCTTGGCGTTCAGGGCCTGATCAGTCTCGGGTTTCTCGCCTTCATCATCTTCACCTCCAGCCCGTTCGCACGCCTGTTCCCGGTTCCGGTCGAGGGCGCGGGCTTCAATCCGCTGCTGCAGGATCCCGGTCTCGCGGCGCACCCGCCGCTTCTGTATCTGGGCTACGTCGGCTTCTCGACGGCCTTTTCGTTCGCCATCGCGGCGCTCATCGAGGGACGGTCCGACACGGTCTGGGTCCGCTACGCCCGGCCCTGGATCATCATCGCCTGGATCTGCCTGACCATCGGCATCACCCTGGGATCGCTGTGGGCCTACTACGAGCTCGGCTGGGGCGGCTGGTGGTTCTGGGATCCGGTCGAGAACGCCTCGCTGATGCCCTGGCTGCTGGGAACGGCCCTGGTCCACTCGGCGCTGGTGGTCGAACGCCGCTTCGCCCTGGTGCGCTGGACCATCCTGCTGGGCATCCTGACCTTTTCCATGAGCCTGCTGGGCACCTTCGTGGTGCGCTCCGGCATTCTGACCAGCGTGCACGCCTTCGCAGTCGATCCGGCGCGCGGCGCCTTCATCCTTGTCCTGCTGGTGCTGGCTACCGGCGGCGGACTGGCGCTCTACGCGATCCGCTCGCCGGTCCTTGGCGCCGGCCGTGTGTTCAGCCTGGTCAGCCGGGAGGGCAGTCTGGTCCTCAACAACATCCTGCTGGTGACCGTCACCGGCACGGTGTTCCTCGGCACCTTCTATCCGCTGCTCATCGATCTGCTGACCGAGGACAAGATTTCGGTCGGCGCGCCGTTCTACGCCATGACCTTCGTGCCAATGGCCGCGCCCCTGCTGCTGGTCATGGTGATCGGCCCGATGCTCAGTTGGCGGCGGGATTCCGGTCAGGGGCTGCTGGGCCGTCTCGCGCCGGCGCTGTTCGTCGGCTTCACGGTGCTGGTGCTGGTCGCGGCGGGGACCCATGGCGCCAAGGTGATCGCGGCGCTCTGGCTGGCGATGGCGGCCTGGATCGTCGTCGGGTCGCTGATGATCCTGGTCCGCCGCACCCGCGTGGGGCAGGTCTCGCTCCCTGAGTCCCTCACTCTGCTGAAGGCCCTGCCACCGGCGACCTTCGGCCTGGTGCTGGCGCATGCCGGGATCGGCATGCTGGTCGCGGGCCTGGCCGGCGGCGCGCTGTTCAAGCAGGAAGGCGTGGCCATGCTGGGCGCCGGACAGAGCGTCCCGTTCATTGGCCGCACGCTGACACTGACCGGAGTCCAGCCCGGCCGGGAGGCCAACTACGAGTTCGTCCGGGGCCGTATTGAGATCCGCCGGGGCGCGGGCAAGCCGGGCCTGCTGTTCCCCGAACGCCGCTTCTACCCGGAACGACAGTCCGACACGACCGAGGCCGGGGTTCGGGTGACGCCGCTGGGCAACCTCTATGTCGCGCTGGGCGACCAGGCCGAGGACGGTCGCTGGACGATCCGCTACTACAGTCATCCCCTCGCGGTCTGGATCTGGCTGGGTGGCGGCGTGATGGCGCTGGGCGGCGGCGTGGCGCTGTTCGATCGCCGCAACTGGCTCACCCCGGAACGCCAGCCCGCGCGGGAGGTCCAGACCTCCGGGAGCGCGCCGGCATGACCCTGCCCAAACCTGTCGTGCTCCTCGCCGCCATCGCGCCGGTCGCCGTGTTCATCGTCCTGGCCATCGCCCTGGCGTTCGGCCTGAGCAATGACCCGGCGGCCCTGCCGTCGGTGCTGGTGGGCAAGCCCGCCCCCACCTTCGCGCTGGGGCCCGTCCGCGAGAACGACACTGGCTTTTCCACCGCGGACATCACCGGCAAGGTGGCGGTGATCAATATCTTTGGCTCCTGGTGCTCGGCCTGCCGGCTGGAGCATCCCACGCTGATGGACCTAGCGGCCCGGGGCGTGAAGATTCACGGCATCGACTGGAAGGACGACCCGGCCGACGGCGCCGCGTGGCTCGCCCGGTTCGGGGATCCCTACGCCCGCGTCGGCGACGACCAGACAGGCCGTCTGGCGCTCGACCTGGGGGTCTCCGGGGCCCCCGAAACCTTCATCATCGATAAGACCGGACGCATTCGCTACAAGCTCGTCGGCCCGATCACCCCCGAGCGCTGGCGCGACGAGATGGCGCCCCTGATCGCGCAACTGGAGGCGGGGCAATGACCAGTCCCTTGCGCCACGCCGTGGGCGCCGCCCTCGCGCTGGCGATGTTGATGACGCCGGTTGTCTCGTTGGCCGTCGAGCCGAACGAGATGCTCCAGGACCCGACCCTCGAGGCCCGGGCCGAAACCCTGAGCAAGGAACTGCGCTGCGTCGTCTGCCAGAACCAGAGCATCGACGCCTCGTCCGCGCCGCTCGCGCGGGACATGCGGCTGCTCGTCCGTGAACGGATCGCCGCCGGCGACACAGACGTTCAGGCCAAGGCTTATCTCGTTGAGCGCTACGGCAATTTCGTCCTGCTCAAGCCGCCGTTCCAGGCCGACACGCTGCTGTTGTGGTTCGGCCCGCTGTTGATCCTGGTCGTGGCGGGCGTGGCCCTGCTGATGGCCGCGCGCACCGGCGCGCCCGATGACACCGACGACCTCGCGCCGGATATGGAAGACCTCTGATGCCTGTATGGATTGTCTATCTGCTGCTGGCGGTCCTGGCGGCCGCGGTGATCGCCGCGCCGCTGCTGCTGGCGAAACGGCCCACGGCCGACGACCCCGCCCCGGCCGTTGCGCCGGAAGAGGCCCCGCCGCCGGCCGGCGCACCGTCCCCGTCGCTGACCGCCCGCTTTGCCGCTCACCGGACGCCGATTCTCATCGGCGGCGGCGTGGTCGCCGTGCTGGTCGCCGCGGTCGCGCTGTTCCTGGCGACGGGAGAGCCGCCCCCGCCGCCCGCCGCCGTTCCGCCCGCAGGGGCGTCCGCCGCCGGGGCCGGCCTGCCGGACGTCGATACGATGATCGACCGGCTGGCCAAACGCCTTGAAGCCTCGCCGAACGACGCCGAGGGCTGGCGGATGCTGGGCTGGTCCTACTTCGAGACCCGGAAGTACCCGGAGGCGGTCACGGCCTATGCCAAGGCCGTGGCGCTGGCGCCGCGCGACGCGGGTTTCCAGTCCGCCTATGGCGAGGCCCAGGTCAAGGTCGCCGGCGATGTGGTCACCCCCGCCGCCGAGAAGGCCTTCCGGGCCGCGCTGGCGGCGGATTCCCGGGATGAGCGGGCCCGCATGTACCTGGCCCGGCTCCGGCAGGCCGGCGGCGACCCGACGGGCGCGATCAACGACCTGTTCGCCATCCTCGAGACGGCCGCGCCCGACTCCCGGGCAGCCCCCGCCGTCCGCGCGGAAATCCGTCGCATCGCATCGGCCAGTGGCGTGGATATCTCGGGCCGGCTTCCGCCCGAACCCGAGCCCGCGGCCGCGACCGTCGCCGGACCGACCGCCTCCGACGTGGCCGCCGCCCGGCAGCTTCCGGCCGAGGATCAGCAGGCGATGATCGGCGGCATGGTCGGTCGCCTCGAAGCCCGCCTGGCGGCCTCGCCAAGGGATGTCGATGGCTGGATCATGCTGATGCGCTCGCGCAAGACCCTCGGCCAGGACGACCTGGCCCGGGCCGCGCGCGACAAGGCCCTGGGCGTCTTCAGCGACGACGCGGCCGCGAAGGCGCGCCTGACGGCCGCCGCCCGCGACCTCGGCGTGAGCTGACGGCGCCATGATGGTCGATGAGCGCTGGCTGTTCTATCTCGCCCCGCTGGTCTTCGTCGTCGTCATCCATCTGCTCATGCGTCGCAGATCGGAGCGCAAAAGCCTCGCCCTGCTGAGCGAGGCCCGCGCCAGCGGGCTCGACGAGCCGACCTCGCTGCATCCGTTGATCGATCCGGTGCTGTGCATCGGCTGCGGCGCCTGCGTGAAGGCCTGCCCGGAGGGCGACGTGCTGGGCCTGATCCGCGGCAAGTCCCGCCTCGTCGCGCCGAGCGAGTGCATCGGCCACGGCGCCTGCCGCGCGGCCTGCCCCGTCGGCGCCATCACCCTGGTGTTCGGCACCGAGCGGCGGGGCGTCGAGCTTCCCCATGTGGGGCCCGACTTCCAGACCAACGTCCCGGGCCTCTACATCGCCGGAGAGCTGGGCGGCATGGGGCTGATCCGCAACGCCATCGAGCAGGGACAGCAGGCGATGGGCGAAATCGCCGGGCGGCTGAAGCAGGGCCGGCGCGACAGGTCGCTGGACGCGGATGTTATCGTTGTCGGGGCCGGGCCGGCGGGCATTTCGGCCAGTCTGGCGGCGAAGGTCGCGGGCCTGCGCGCCGTGACCCTCGAACAGGAAGTGCTCGGCGGCACGGTCTCGCACTATCCGCGCGGCAAGCTGGTGATGACGGCGCCCGCGGTGCTCCCGGGCTACGGGAAGATGACGTTCCGGGAGGTCGGCAAGGAGACCCTGCTGGACTTCTGGAAGGAGGTCATCTCCAGGGTCGGACTGAAGATCGACTACGGCGAACGGGTCGAGGCGCTCGAGCGGGCGGACCACGGCTTCACCGTGCGCACGCCCGTGCGGACCCTGCGGGCGGCGGCGGTGCTGCTGGCGATCGGCCGGCGGGGTACGCCCAGGCGGCTGGATGTGCCGGGCGAGGACCTGTCCAAGGTCGTCTATCGGCTGATCGATCCGCGCCAGTATGCCGGTCGGGACGTGCTGGTGGTCGGCGGCGGCGACAGCGCCCTGGAGGCCGCCGCGACCCTCGTCGAGGAAACGGACGCCCGGGTGACCCTGGCCTACCGGGGCGCGGGTTTCGCCCGCGCGAAGGCGAAGAACCGGTCACGCGTGGACGCCGCCCACGCGGCCGGCCGGCTGGGCCTCAAGATGGAAACGGAGGTCCGGCGCATTGACCCGGAAGCCGTCGAGCTCGAGCGGGCCGGACAGATCGTCCGTCTGGCGAACGACACTGTGATCATCTGCGCGGGCGGCGTCCTGCCGACGGACTTCCTCCGGTCGGTGGGAGTCGAGATCGAGATCCGGCGGGGGCGGTAGGGAACCGTAACGTCAATGGCCCCGCGAGGCCGTGGGCATGGGTGGCGTGGCGTCAGACCGTCGCGAACCTGGTCGGGCGTTGGTGGCGGAGAGGGTGGGATTCGAACCCACGGTGCCCTTCCAGGCACGCCGCATTTCGAGTGCGGTACATTCGACCACTCTGCCACCTCTCCGTAGACGCCGGGTGTTGGGGGCGGACCCCCTGAGTGCGAAGGCGCGGAACCTAGCGATGCGTCAGGCGAAGCGCAAGCGGGCGTTTGCGAACGGCGCCGGTCAGAGGGCGGGGCGGCCGACGTGGACGTCAGGCCCGGCCGCCGACCCGTTCGGCCGGAATGACCGCGATGGTGGCCAGGCCGACGGCGATCAGCTTCTCGCCCCCGGCGCCGTGCCGGGCGAACACCTGCGCCTCGACCGGAATCAGCATCCGGCCGGCCTTGATGACGGTCGCCCGGCAGACGAGCCGCTCACCGACGCCGGGCGCCAGGACATTGAGCTTGTATTCAGCGGTCAGCACCGCCTCGCCGGGCCGGATGACGGTGCCGGCCGCCGCGGTCGTGGCGTTATCGACCAGGAACCCGATCGCGCCGCCATGGAAGAAGCCGTGCTGCTGGGCGACCTCGGGGCGGAAGGGCAGGATCATTTCCAGCGTCCCCCGGCCGATCGCGCCGACCTCGGCTCCGAGATGGCGGAACAGTCCCTGGGCGTTGAGGGCCGCGCGAATGCGGTCGGCGATGGCCGGGTCGAGCGCGTCCTCCTCAGGCGTATCACTCATTGAAAGGCCCCTCCTCGCCCCTGGCCGCTGGCGAACCGCGCGGCGCCGGCAACCGTTCCGCCGGAATCGAGGGTTTCGAGACCGAGCTCGACCTCGCGGGCCGTGGCCGCGTCCCAGTCGAGGCTCCACTGGTCGAGGGCCGACCGGCGGTCGTTGCGCAGGCAGCCCTGTGGGAAGGCGGCGATCCGCAGGGCCAGGGCGATGGCGGCGTCGAGCGCCTGGCCGTCGGGAACGACGCGGTTGGCCAGGCCCATGGCCAGCGCCTCGTCCGCCGCGACCGGCCGTCCGGTGAGGATCAGGTCCATGGCCCGCGACTGGCCGATCAACCGCGGCAGGCGCACCGTGCCCAGGTCGATCAGCGGCACGCCGAAGCGGCGGCAGAAGACGCCGAAGGTCGCGCCGGCCGCGGCGACCCGCAGGTCGCACCACAGGGCCAGCTCCAGCCCGCCGGCCACGGCGAAGCCCTCGACCGCGGCGATCACCGGCTTGGACAGCCGCAGGCGGGTGGGGCCCATGGGCCCGAAGTCGCCGGTCCGTTCGACCCGGTTGCCGCCCCCGCCGGCGATGGCTTTCAGGTCGGCGCCGGCGCAGAAATTGCCGCTCGCGCCGGTCAGCACCGCCACGGCGGCCGTGTCGTCGGCGTCGAAGGCCTTGAAGGCGTCGTAGAGGGCGCGGGCGATCGGGCCATCGACGGCGTTGCGGCGGTCGGGGCGATCAATGGCGACGACGGTGATCGCGCCGTCGCGGGTCACGGAGACGCTCATGGCGACGTCCTCCTTGGGGGGAAGACGTCGAGAATGCGCGGGCGCCGCGCGCGGAAGGCAAGCCCCTTTTCGAGAGCGCCTAGGCTGCGACGGGGTCGTCGTCCTCGTGCGGGCCCAGCTGGCCTTCCCACTTCGCCACCACCGCCGCGGCCACCGAGTTGCCGACCACGTTGGTCGCCGAGCGGCCCATGTCGAGGATCTGATCGACCGCCAGGATCAGCGCGATGCCGGCCTCGGGCAGGTCGAAATAGGCCAGGGTGGCGGCGATCACCACCAGCGAGGCGCGCGGGACGCCGGCCATGCCCTTGGACGTGACCATCAGCAGCAGCAGCATGGTGATCTGCTGGCCGACCGTCATCTCGATCCCGTAGATCTGGGCGATGAACAGGGTGGCGAAGGTGCAGTACATCATCGACCCGTCCAGATTGAACGAGTAGCCGAGGGGCAGCACAAACGAGGCCACCCGGCGGCTGACGCCGAACCGCTGCAGCTGTTCCAGGGTGCGCGGATAGGCGGCCTCGGAACTGGCGGTGGCGAAGGCCAGCAGGATCGGCTGGCGCACCATGCCCAGCAGCCGGAAGATGCGCGGGCCGACGAGCAGCAGGCCGGCGAAGGCCAGCATCATCCACAACACGCCGAGCGACAGATAGAAGCCGCCGATGAACTTGGCGTAGATGGCCAGGATGTCGATGCCATACTTGGCCACCGTGCTGGCGAGGGCCGCGAAGATGGCCAGGGGCGCCAGCCGCATGACATAGCCGGTCACCTTGAGCATGATGGCCGCCAGCTGTTCGACCAGCCCCAGCACCGCCGGCGCCTTGTCGTCCACGGCGGCCACGGCGACCCCCACGAAGATCGAGAAGACCACGATCTGCAGGATCTCGTTCTTGGCCATGGCGTCGAAGATCGAGCTCGGGAAGACGTGGGTGATGAACTCCTGCAGCGTCAGCTTGGAGGCGTCCACGGCCGCGGCCGAGGCCTCCGGGACCGGCAGGGTCAGGCCCACGCCCGGCTGCAGCAGATGAACCATGCCCAGGCCCAGCAACAGGGAGAAGATCGAGGCGGTGATGAACCACAGCATGGTCTTGGCCCCGACCCGGCCGACACTGGCCGCGTCGCCCATGTGCGCGATGCCGGCGACCAGGGTTGTGAAGACCAGCGGGGCGATGATCATCTTGATCAGCCGCAGGAACACATCGGTGACCACCTTGAACCAGGTCACCGCCTCGGCCGTCTGGTCCGGGCTCAGGTACTGGTTGCAGGCCCAGCCGACGGCGACCCCGGCGATCATGGCCAGAACGATAAGGGTGGTGAACAGGCGATTCATGCGGCGTCCCCGGAAATCCGAACGCCCTTTTTCACCGGGATCGTCGCCCGCGTCCATGCGCTTGCGCCGGAGTTTGTGTCGGGCCCTCGCGCCCGGGGGCTCTGATTAGCCCCACGGACCTGACCGCGCCGTTCGCGGGACGGCGGTCCCGGCGGCGGGCCGCCCGGCCAGCTTGAGCAGCGCCTCGACCCGGTTGCCCGTGTTCGGATGGGTCGAGAACAGGTTGTCGGCGCCGCGCCCGGTCAGTGGATTGATGATGAACATCTGGCCGGTGGCCGGGTTGCGCTCGGCCGTCTCGTTGACGGTGCGGTGGGCGAAGGTCTCCATCTTGCGCAGAGCGCTGGCCAGGGCCTCCGGATCGCCGCTGATCTCCGCGCCATGACGGTCGGCCTCGTACTCGCGGCCCCGGCTGATGGCCATCTGAACCAGCGCCGCCGCGATCGGGGCCAGAATGGCCACCAGGATGGCGCCGAAGCCGCCGCCGGGCCGGTCACGGTCGCCGCCGAAGAAGAAGGCGATGTTGGCCAGGCCCGAGATGGCCCCAGCGATGGTCGCGGTGACCGTCATGGTCAGGGTGTCGCGGTTCTTCACATGGGCCAGCTCGTGGGCCATGACGCCGCGGATCTCGCGCCGGTCGAGCATCCGCAGCAGGCCCGTGGTCGCGGCGACGGCCGCGTGCGCCGGGTCGCGGCCGGTGGCGAAGGCGTTGGGCTGGTCGGTCTCAATGACATGGACCTTCGGCCGCGGCAGGCCCGCGCCGTCGGCCAGGGCGTGAACGTCGGCGACATAGTTGCGGATCAGCGGATCGGGGTGGGTCTCATCAACCGCCACCGCGCGATACATCGACAGCACGATGCGGTCGGCGTTCCAGTAACTGAACAGATTCATGCCCACCGACAGGACCAGGGCGATCAGCATGCCGCCGGTTCCGCCGATCAGGTAGCCGGCGACGACGAAGATCGCCGTCAGGGCGGCGAGCAGGACGAAGGTGCGAAGCGTGTTGTTCATGCCGGAAGATGTGGCCCCGGATTCACGCCCCGCAAGCCCCGTCAGGGCTGAACCCCTTCATCGGCGGGAAGCGGCTGTCTCGCCAATCGGCGAACATCCCGCTATAAGCGGTCATGACACATGAGAAAGAAGCAGCCGCCATCGTCGAGCGGCTTATCGAAGAATACGAACGGTCCGTCTCCGCCCTGAGGGGCGCCCTGAAGACCTTCCTGACAACCGGAACCCGCCCCGACCCCACTCTGCGGGCCGATGGCGCGTTCGTCTATCCCGAGTTGCGGCTGCACTGGAGCGGCGAGAACGGCTATCCGCGGATCAGCCGCGCCTACGCCCGCATCGGTACGCCGGGCCACTACGCGGCGACGGTCACCCGGCCGCAGATGTTCCGCGAATACCTGGTCGAACAGCTGGCCCTGATGATCCAGGACTTCGGCGTGACGCTGGATGTCGGCCGCTCGACCCAGGAGATCCCGTTCCCCTACGTGCTGGACGGCGGCGACCTGGCCCTGGCCGACGTTAGCGCCAGCGAGATCGCCCGCTGGTTTCCGACCACCGAGCTGGCCCATATCGGCGACGAGGTGGCCGACGGCTCCTGGGACATGATCGAGGGCGAGACCCGGCCTCTGGCCCTGTTCGACGGCCTGAGGACGGACTTCTCCCTGGCCCGGCTCAAGCACTACACGGGCGCGCCGGCCGAGGACGTGCAGCAGTACATCCTGTTCACCAACTACCACCGCTATGTCGATGAGTTCGTGCGCTGGGGCTGTGAGCAGCTGAAGGCGCCGGGTACGCGGTTCACCGCCCTGTCCGCGCCGGGCAACATCGTGGTGACCGCCGACACGCCGAACGGCGAGATGGCCATCGCCAATGGTCCCTGGCGACGCCACCAGATGCCGGCCTATCACCTGATGGCCCCCGGCGGGCAGGGGGTGACCCTGGTCAACATCGGCGTCGGCCCGTCCAACGCCAAGACCATCACCGACCACCTGGCCGTGCTGCGGCCCCAGGCCTGGATCATGATCGGCCACTGCGGCGGCCTGCGCGGCAGCCAGACCATCGGCGACTACGTCCTGGCCCACGCCTATCTGCGCGACGATCATGTGCTGGACCAGATCCTGCCGCCGGATATCCCCATCCCCTCGATCGCCGAGATGCAGCGGGCGCTGTACGACGCGGCCAAACTGGTCAGCGGCGAGAGCGGCGAGAGCCTCAAGCGCCGTCTGCGCACCGGCACGGTCGTGACCACCGACGACAGGAACTGGGAGCTGCGCTACACCTCCAGCGCCCTGCGCTTCAACCAGAGCCGGGCCGTGGCCATCGACATGGAAAGCGCGACCATCGCCGCCCAGGGTTACCGCTTCCGGGTGCCCTACGGCACCTTGCTGTGCGTCTCGGACAAGCCGCTGCACGGGGAGATCAAGCTGCCCGGCCAGGCCAATGCCTTCTATGAGCGGGCCATCGGCCAGCACCTGCAGATCGGCATCGCGACGGTGGACCTGCTGCGGGCCGAGGGGGCGAATCTGCACTCTCGAAAGTTGCGCGCCTTCGACGAGCCGCCGTTTAGATAGAGCTGGTCAGAGCCGGGTTTCGGGCGTAGGGTTCGTTCATGGTCGGTCCGCGAAGAATCCCAGCTGACGAAATTCCAGCCTCGGCTCAAATACCGGGCGTGGAGGAGACAGCCGCTGTGTTCGAAGCGCCCGTTCGCGATCGATGGAGCATCGCGCGCGCGCGATTGGCCGAGTACAGGCGGACGGGCGTCTCACTGGACGCCGAAACCGTCCTCGACAAGTTCGTTGCTGAGGTGAAAGCCAAGGTAGTCAGCAAGCGGTGAGTCGCACCGTCCGCATGTCGCCGGACGCCGAATGGGACTTGGCCCGGCTCCGGGACTTTCTGGCGGAAAAAGCGCCTTCCGCCGCTGTTCGCGCGGCAACCGTGATCGCCGGCGCGGTAAGGTCACTTCGAAGTCTGTCAGAGCGCGGCTTCAAGACGTCCGAGGATGGTCTACGCGAGTTGTATGTTCCCTTCGGAAGTCATGGGTACGTGGTTCAATACGTCGTGCAACCCGACGAGGTGTTCATCCTGCGCATCTTCCACGGCCTCGAAGAGCGGTGACACACCGGCCCCCATCCGCTATCGCACGGCGGCGAATTTCCGGGAGCTCAGCGCCTTGACCGACAAGACCGAGGAAGCCGGCTGGGCGACCGCCAAGACCCTCGCCGAAGCCCTGCCCTACATCCAGATCTACGACCGCGAGACGGTGGTGATCAAATACGGCGGCCATGCCATGGGCCAGGACGACGTGGCCCGGCTGTTCGCGGCCGACGCCGTGCTGCTCAAGCTGATGGGCGTTCATCCGGTGGTGGTCCACGGCGGCGGGCCGCAGATCTCGGCCATGCTCGACCGGGCCGGCGTCAAGTCGACCTTCGTCGATGGCCTGCGGGTGACCGACGAGGCGACCATGGAGGTGGCCGAGATGGTCCTCTCCGGCGCGATCAACAAGGAAATCGCCAACTGGATCACCCTGGCCGGCCGCGAGGCGGACGTGCGGGGCGTGGGCCTGTCGGGCAAGGACGCGCGGCTGATCACCGTGACCAAGGCCAAGCGGACGAAGAAGGACCCGGACAGCAACATCGAACAGGTCGTCGATCTGGGCTTCGTCGGCGAGCCGCAGAAGATCGATCCGGCCCTGATCAAGGTGCTGATCGACTCGGAGAAGGACTACATCCCGGTCATCGCCCCGATCGGCGTCTCGGAATCCGGCCAGACCTTCAACGTCAACGCCGACACCGTGGCGGGCGCCCTGGCCGGGGCGCTGAAGGCCAAGCGCATGCTGCTGCTGACCGACGTCGCCGGGGTCAAGGACGCCAACGGCGACCTGATCCGCCAGATGACCGTGGCCGAGGCGTTCGAACTGATCCGCACGGGCGTCGCCACCGGCGGCATGATCCCCAAGCTGGAGACGGCCATCGCCGCCGTCGATGCGGGGGTCGAGGCGGTGGTCATCCTCGATGGCCGGCGGCCGCACGCCATGCTGGTCGAGCTGTTCACCGAGCATGGCGCCGGAACCCTGGTGAAGGCGTGACCGACCTCACCCACATCGACACCTGGCTGTTCGATCTCGACAACACCCTCTACCCGGTCGAGAGCGAGGTCATGACCCTGGTCGCTGGCCGGATGACCGACTTCATGGAGAAGATCACCGGCCTGCCGCGCGATCAGGCCCGGGCGATCCAGAAAAGCTACTACGAGGAGCACGGCACGACCCTGGCCGGCCTGATGGCCAACAACCACGGTGTCGATCCCGAGGACTTCCTCACCACCGTCCACGATATCTCGCTGGACGCCCTATCGCCCGCCCCCGCGCTGCTGGCGGGCCTTCAGCGCCTGCCCGGGCGGCGGCTGGTGTTCACCAACGGCTCGGCCGCCCACGCCGTGCGCGTGCTGGAGCGGATGGAGATCGCCCACGCCTTTGAGGATATCTTCCACATCGCCTCCGCCGACTACATTCCCAAGCCGGCCCGCTCGACCTTCGAGAAGATGATGACCCTCCACGCCGTCGGTGCGGAGGGGGCGGCCTTCTTCGAGGACAGCGAGAAGAACCTCGCGCCGGCCGCCGAGCTGGGCATGACCACGGTGCTGGTCGGCCCCCATGCCGCCGCCTCGACGGCCGCCTTCATCAACCACCGCACCAACGACCTCGCCGCCTTTCTCAATGGCGCGCGGGTGAGGGAATCCGACGCATGACCGCCGTGACGCTCGCCGACCTGGAAACCGAGATCGAAGCCGCCTGGGAGGCCCGCGACGGCGTCTCGCCGGACACCCAGGGCCCCGTCCGCACGGCCATCGAGGAGACCCTGTCGCTGCTCGATTCCGGCCAGGTGCGGGTGGCCGAGAAGGTCGATGGCGCCTGGGTGGTCCGGCAGTGGGCCAAGAAGGCGGTGCTGCTGTCCTTCCGCCTCAACCCCAACACCGTGATGCGCGCCGGAACGCTGGGTGGCGCGGTCGGGCCCTGGTGGGACAAGGTGGCCAACAAGTTCGACGGCTGGGAAGCGCCGCAGTTCGAGGCCGCCGGCTTCCGCGCCGTTCCCGGCGCCATCGTCCGCCGCGGGGCCTATGTGGCGAAGAACGTCATCCTGATGCCCTCGTTCGTGAACATCGGCAGCTATGTCGATGAGGGGACCATGGTCGATACCTGGGTCACGGTCGGCTCCTGCGCCCAGATCGGCAAGCGGGTCCACCTGTCGGGCGGCGTCGGCATCGGCGGCGTGCTTGAGCCGTTGCAGGCCAACCCGACGATCATCGAGGACGACTGCTTCATCGGCGCCCGCTCGGAAGTGGTCGAGGGGGTCATCGTCGGCCAGGGCAGCGTGCTGTCGATGGGCGTGTTCCTGACCGCCACGACCAAGATCGTCGATCGCAAGACCGGTGAGGTCCACCGCGGCTACGTGCCGCCCTACAGCGTCGTGGTGCCGGGCAGCCTGCCGGACCCGCATGGCGGCCCCAGCCTGTCCTGCGCGGTGATCGTCAAGACGGTGGACGCCCAGACCCGGTCCAAGACCTCGATCAACGACCTGCTGCGCGACTAGACAAGTCTCGCCAGCTCGCCTTAGGGTCGAGGGTGGGGGCGCATCATGCAATGGCTCGGCAGCCTGTTCTCGTTCCGGGGCCGCGCGTCCCGTATCACCTACTGGCGCGCTCAACTCGCGGCCTCGGCCGTGATCGCCGTTCTTTGGGTGACGACGATCTTTCTCGCCATGGGCGCGGGCGACATCGCCGCGATTCCCCTGCTGCTGCTCCTGCCCGTCCTGGTCGCCGCGCTGGCGGTCACCGTGCGGCGGCTGCATGACCGCGACAAGAGCGCCTGGTGGCTGCTGGCCTTCTGGGCCGCTCCGGCGACCTGTTTCGCCGTGGCCAGCGGGCTGACCGAACAGACGGGGGACGGTGGAACGCCGGCCCTGGCGGCCGCGCTGGCGGGTCTGGTCTTCGAGTTCTGGGCCTTGGTGGAGATCGGTCTTCTCTCGGGCAAGAAGGGCCCCAACCGGTTTGGCCCGGCGCCGGCCCGGCGGAGGTCGCGGCGGCTCCGCTCAGCGATCTAACTCATCCCCGGCATTCATCCACCGCCCTCCACAGAAAAGCACTCCCCATACGCGTTCAAGCGTTGAACACTGCTGCGACTTGATGTCTCTGCTGCATTCCAAGCGGCAGGAAAGTGGCGGGTCAACTCTCATGCGGTCTATGATTAACACGAGATTCGCGCGACCCATCGATTACACATATCCATGCGGCGAACACACAAGTTACACTAGAAGTAATCTTAACGGATTTGTCGGCGTTGTCGCGAATGAAACAACATCGGCGGTCGAGACCCGACCCGCGCCGCCCGCCCCGACCGACCGCTGGGTGACCGACTTTCTGGGGCAGGACGTCTCCCGCTTCTTCTACAGATGGGGCGGCTCGTTCTCGGCGGTGCTGGTGCGAATGAGGGGACGCTACGAGGGCGATCTCGACCAGTTCCTGATCCATCTGGTGTTCATGCTGACCGATCTGGCCTCGGCCAACGCCGTCGCCGAGGCCCGGGCCAAGGGCGCGGGCACCGTGATCCAGCGGCGGCGGGGGCTGAACGTGCTGAGCCTGGCCGACATCACCCGGATTCCTCGCGAGAGCGTGCGGCGCAAGCTGGCCACCCTGGTTGATCGCAGCCTGATCGTGCGGGAGCCCGACGGCCTCTACTATCCGGGCCCCGCCAGCGACATCGACAGCTTCTTCTACGCGCTCAGCCCCCTGTTCTGGGATGGCGTCCGGCCCGGTTAGGGCCGCTCCGCCAGATCCATCCACCGCCAGAGGTCGCGTAGCCCCTGCGCCCGGCTGGCCGCGTCGGCCGACCGCACGGGCGGCAGGCCGACCAGCCGGCGGGCGTCGTTCACACCGACGATCTCGCCGGGCGACACTGCCAGGCCCCGTCGCCGCGCGAACTTCATGAACCGCGCCCGCCCACAGTCGAGGCTGGTGACGTCGTCCCGCACGCCGGAGGGCAGGAAGGAACCGTGCAGGGTGCGGCCAAAGGCGATGATCCAGGCGCCCCGGCAGGGCTCCATCGCCTCCTCCAGCTGGTCCCACCAGATGGCCGGCACAGGCGGCGGGTCGCCGTCGTCCACGCCCTGATCCGGTCCGGCGACCGGGCTGCGGCCGCGGACGAAGACATTGGCGGCGACGTCGCCCTGGTCATCGACCAGACCGAACTGGAACAGATGGGCGAAGCCGTCGGCGGACACGGAGCGCACATGCAGGTAATATCGCTCGGGATGAGCCGCCTCCGGTCGCGCGTCCGAAGGGGCGCTGAACGGATTGCGGACACGCCGGCCCAGGGTGCGGCCGAACAGGTCGAAGATCCCCGGGGGCGGCAGGTGAGGATTGAAATGCAGCATGGCGTCCTCCTGAAGCTGACCCGCCGATCTGGCCGGGTCGGAGGCCCGCTGTGAATGAAGCGGCGGCCCGGTTTGGGTAGCCCGAAACGGGCGCCTCCGGGGTGGCGGCGAGCCACGCCGTTTCTGGGGCTTTGCGCGATCGCCCGCCCGGCCCTAAACGGGAGGCGATGACCCAGATCGACGCCCTCGCCCTCGCCCGCGACCTGATCCGCCGCCCGTCGGTGACGCCCGCCGACCTCGGCGCGATGGATATCGTCCACCAGGCTCTCGAGGGCTTGGGTTTCGCCTGTCGGCGGATGAAGTTCGGCGAGATCGAGAATCTCTACGCGCGCCGGGGGACCGCCCGCCCCAACCTCTGTTTCGCCGGCCACACCGACGTGGTGCCGGTGGGGGATGCGGGGGCCTGGACCAGCCCGCCGTTCGAGGCCGCCCTGGCCGACGGTGTTCTGGTCGGCCGGGGGGCCGTCGATATGAAGGGCGGCATCGCCGCCTTCGTCGCCGCCGTCGCCGCCATATTGGCGCGCGGCGAGCCGAAGGGCTCGCTCAGCTTCCTGATCACCGGCGACGAGGAGGGCATGGCCTTCGACGGCACCCGCAAGGTGGTCGAGGTTCTGGCCGCCGAGGGCGAGGCGATCGACCATTGCATTGTCGGCGAGCCGTCCAGCTCGGCCCGGCTGGGCGACATGATCAAGATCGGCCGCCGGGGCAGCATCAACAGCTGGATCACCGTCGAGGGAACCCAGGGGCATGTCGCCTACCCGCATCGCGCGGCCAATCCGGTCCCGGTGATGATCGACCTGTTGTCACGGCTGCAGGCCAGGGTGCTCGACGGCGGCTACGAGGCTTTCCAGCCCTCGAACCTTGAAATCACCAGCGTCGATGTTGGCAACACGGCGTCGAACGTCATTCCGGCCGAGGCGAAGGCCCGGCTGAACATCCGCTTCAATCCGGCCCACACAGGCGCCGAACTGGAGGCCTGGATCGCAGACACCGCCCGGGCCGCCGGCGAAGGGTTTTCCGGCAAGGTCACTGTCACCTCGGTGATCAGCGGCGAAGCCTTCCTGACCCGCCCCGGCCCGTTCACCGACGTGGTCGCGGCGGCGATCCGGGAAACCACTGGCGAGACCACGGACCTGTCGACCACGGGCGGCACCTCCGACGCCCGGTTCATCCGCGACCTCTGCCCGGTGCTCGAGTTCGGCCTGGTCGGCGCGACCATGCACGCGGTCGATGAGCGGGTCCCGGTGAGCCAGATCCGCGACCTGCAGGCGACCTACGAGCGGATTATCGAGCGCTACTTCGAGACGTTCTCGGCATAGCCGACGCCGGTCAGGTACAGGCCGTCCGGCGGGGCCACCTGGCCGCAGGCCGTGCGATCGCGCGCCTCCAACGCCGCCGCCAGATCATCCTTCGTCCAGCGTCCGAGGCCAACCTCGACCAGCGAACCGGCCATCGACCGGACCTGGCGGTGCAGGAACGAGCGCGCCGCGAAGGTCAGCAGCACCGCCTCGCCCTCGCGCCGGACGGTGGCGACATCCAGCGTCTTGACCGGCGACTTCGCCTGGCACTGCATGTCGCGGAAGGTGGTGAAGTCGTGATGGCCGACCAGCGCCTGGGCGGCGTCATGCATGGCCCCGGCGTCCAGCGGCTTGCGCACATGCCAGACCCGGCCCCGGTCGAGGGCCGGCGGAGCCTTGCGGTTGAGGATGCGGTAAAGGTAGCGCCGCTCGGTGGCCGAGAAGCGGGCGTGCCAGTCACCGCCGACGATCGCGGCGTCCAGCACCACGACAGCCTCCTTCACCAGATGGGCGTTCAGCGCATCGCGCACCACGTCCGTCGGCCAGTCCTTCGTCAGATCGACATGGATCACCTGGCCGGTGGCGTGGACGCCGGTGTCGGTGCGGCCGGCCGCGTGGATCCGCAGGGTCTCGCCCGTGAAGCCCAGCACGGCCGCCTCGATGGCCGCCTGCACGCTGGGCAGCCCGGCCTGCGCCTGGAAACCGCGGTAGGGCCGGCCGTCATACTCGATGGTCAGGCGATAGCGGGGCATCAGGCCAGCGCCGTCCCGGCGGCGACCGGAAATCCCCGCAGGAAGTCGGCGGCGTCCTGGGCCGCCTTGCCCTCGCGCTGGGCCCGCAGCAGCCGCACCGCGCCGGAACCGCAGGCGACGAGCAGCCTGTCGTCCAGCGTCGCGCCGGCCGGACCCGAGCCGTCCTCGACGCGGCTCAGCAGCGCCTTGACCCGCACGGGTCCCTTGTCCGCCGGCGCCTCGAACCAGGCGCCGGGAAATGGCGACAGGCCGCGGATGTGGCAATCGACCTCGTGCGCGGCGCGCGACCAGTCGATGCGCGCTTCCGCGGGCAGGATCTTCTTCGCATAGGTCACGCCCTCGGCGGCCTGCGGCGTCTCGACCGCGGTTGCGGCGGCGATGGCCGCCAGCGTCGGCGGCAGCAGCCGCGCGCCGGCCTCGGCCAGCCGGTCATGCAGGGTCCCGGCCGTGTCGAGCGGGCCGATGCGCACGGTCTCGGTCGCCAGCACCGCCCCCTCGTCGAGGCCCTCGCTCATGCGCATGACCTGGACGCCGGTGACGGGGTCGCCGGCCATGATCGCCCGCTGGATCGGCGCGGCGCCCCGCCAGCGCGGCAGCAGGGAGGCGTGGACGTTGAAACAGCCCAGCCTCGGAGCATCGAGGACGGCCTTGACCAGGATCTGGCCGAAGGCGACCACCACGGCGGCGTCCAGGTCCAGCGCCAGGAAGGCGGCCACTTCCTCGGGCGTCTTCATCGACGCCGGCGTGCGCACCATCAGGCCATGGGCCTGGGCGAAGGCGTGCACGGGCGAGGGCTGCAGAATCTGGCCGCGGCCTCGCGGCGCCGGCGGCTGGGAATAGACGCAGACCACCTCGTGGCCCGCCGCGAGGAGGGCGGCGAGACTCTGGACAGCGAAGTCGGGGGTTCCAAGGAAGGCCAGGCGCATCGGCGGGGTTTAGCGGGACCGAAGGCCGGGCGGAAGGCGCCGGGAACCGGCCGCTTCACGGATCGTTGATCGATGGCACGAAACCGGGAAGGGAAATCTCCCATGCGCACGCATGTCATCGTCGCGATCGCCGCCATCGGGCTGGCCCTGGGCGCCTGCTCCAAACAGGATCGTCAGGACGTCGGCGAGGGCGCGGCCGCCGTGGGCGGCGAGGTCAAGGAAGCGGCCGGCGAAATCGCCGCCGATCCCGACGTGAAGGAAGCCGGGGCGGCCATCGGCAACGCCGGGGCCGAAGCCGTCGATGCGGTCAAGGACACGGCCGGCGATGTCCAGGAAGGCGTCGCCGACGCCTCGGCCGACGCCAGACGCGAAGCCGAGGAGCAGCGGGCCGCGACGGGCGATACCACGAGGCGGTAGATTTTTGCGTTGATGCTCCCTTGATGGGGGAGGATCGGAGTTTTCACGCCGCCCGGGCGGCCTTCTTCACGCTCTTGATCGCCCGTTCGCGCTTCAGCCGCGAGAGGTGGTCGATGAACAAGACGCCCTTGAGGTGGTCCATCTCGTGCTGGATGCAGACGGCGAACAGGCCGTCCGCCTCCTGCTCGACCGTGTCGCCGGCGTAGTTCAGGTAGCGGATCTTCACCCGGGCCGGCCGTTCGACGTCGTCGAACACCTCCGGCACCGACAGACAGCCTTCCTCGTAGGAGGCCATCTCGTCGGACGCCCAGAGGATCTCCGGATTGATGATATAGCGAGGGTTGCGCTGGCCGGTCTCGTCGCCCTCTTCGGCGCCGGCGCGGTCGCCAAGGTCCATGACGATGATCTGCCGCGGGTCGCCGACCTGCACGGCGGCCAGGCCGATGCCGGGCGCGGCGTACATGGTCTCCAGCATGTCATCCATCAGCGCGCGCAGCGCGTCGGTAACGCCGCCCTCGACCGGGGCGGAGACCTGTTTGAGCACCGCCAGATCGGCGGCGTTATCGACGGTGAGGATGCGGCGGATGGACATTTCGGTCAGGAGGTAGGGGCGCCGTCCGGAGCCGTCAAGGCGGGGGCCTCGGACACGGCCAGCTTGTTCAGCGATCGGACGGCGGTCTCCACCGGCTCGATCTGCGGGATATCCTTGCCCTCGTGATCGACCTTGAGGTCCTCGAAGCGACGGGCCTGGGTCAGCACCTGGCCTTCCAGCGAGCCGACGAACTGGTTGTAGCGGCTGACGGCGGCTTCGAGGGCCTTGCCGACGCTCGAGGCATGGCCGCCCATCACCGACAGGCGCTTGTAGAGCTCGCGGCCGAGGGCGGCGATCTTGTCGGCGTTGGCGGCCTGCTCCTCGACCCGCCAGCCATAGGCGACGGCCTTGCACAGCGCGAACAGCGTGGTCGGGGTGACCAGCAGCACGCGCTTGTCCATCGCTTCGGTCATCAGGTCCGGCATCCGGTCCAGGGCCGCGGCGAGGAAGCCGTCGCCGGGCACGAACATGGCCACGAAGTCGGGCGAGCGTTCGTCGCCGAACTGGTCCCAATAGGCCTTGGACGACAGCCCCTGCATGTGGCCGCGCACGCTCTGGGCGTGGCGCGTCAGGGCCGCGTCACGGGCCGCCTCGTCGGTGGTCTCCTGGGCGTCCATGAAGGCGTTGAGCGAGCATTTGGCGTCGATGGCGAACACCGCGCCGGCCGGCATCCGCACCTTCACGTCGGGCCGGCGGCGGCCCTCCTCGGTATCCAGACTGAACTGCTCGACGAAGTCGTACTGGGCCGACAGGCCGGCGGCGTCGAGCACGTTGCGCAGTGTCTGCTCGCCCCAGCGGCCCTGCACGCCGGCCCCGCGGCGCAGGGCGGCCGACAGCTTGCGGGCCTCGGCCTGGGTGGCGGTGGAGGCCTCCATCAGGGCGGTGATCTGGGCCTTCAGCCCGCCGGTCTCCTCGGCGCGCGCCTTCTCGACCGCCGTCACCTGGGCCTCGAACTTGGCCAGGCTCTCGGCCACCGGCTTCAGCTGGGCCGCCAGCCGTTCCTGGTGCAGCAGCTCGCGATTGCGGAAGGTCTCGTCGGTGCGCTTGAGCAGGGCCTCGGCGGTGGCGGTGGCGGTTTGTTCGGCCTGGGCCCGCAGATAGTCGCCCAGGGTCGCGCGGGCGTCCTCCTGCAGACGGGCCCGCTCGACGGCCCCGGCCAGCTCGGTCGCCAGCTTCACCGACTGCCCGCGCTCACGCAGCCACAGGGCCAGCACGCCGAGGAAGGCGACGGCGAAGACGGCGGCTGTTGCCACCGCCATGACAGCAGGATCGTTCATGCTCCGTTCCTTAGGCGGAATCGGCGTGCTAGCAAAGCGTCTCCGCGCCGCAAGGGAGCCGCCGATGACCCGCTATGTTCTCTATGGTCATCCGGACTCCGGGCATTCCTACAAGGTCAGGCTGGCCCTGACCCTGCTGGGGATCGATCACGAGTATCGCCCGGTGGACCTGTCCGTTCCGCGGGAGGCGCGGCGGGCCGACTGGCGGGCCGCCAGCCGTTTCGGCGAGGTTCCGGTGCTGGAGGTCGATGGCCGGCCGATCGTCCAGTCCGACGCCATCCTGCTGCACCTGGCCCGCGCGACCGGGCGGCTGGGCTGGGAGAGCGATCCCGACCGGCTGACCGAATGGCTGTTCTGGGAGGCCAATCGCATCGGCCTGTCCCTGCCGAACCTGCGCCTACATCTGAAATGGGGGCCACGCGCGGAAGTGCTGGAGGCCTGGCTGCGAGGCCGGCTGGAGGCCGATCTCGACCGCCTGGACGAGGATCTGACGGACCGGCTGTTCCTGATGGGCGAGACGGTCAGCGCGGCCGACGTGGCCTGCTGCGGCTATCTGTTCTACGCCGACCAAATCGCCCTGGACCTGGCCCGCTGGCCGGGCGTCGGCGCCTGGCTGGACCGCATCCGCGCCCTGCCGGGCTGGAAGCATCCGTACGACCTGATGGTCTAGGCCGGCCGCCGCGCCCGCAGGGCCTGGGCGATGGTGCCGTCGTCGAGCCAGTCGAGGTCGCCGCCCACCGGCACGCCGCGGGCCAGCATGGTCACCGGCACGTTTGAAGGCTGCAACCGTTCGGCCAGGTAGTGGGCCGTGGTCTGGCCATCGACCGTGGCGGGCAGGGCGAGGATCACCTCGCGCACCGCGCCCTCGCGCACCCGGTTCAACAGCTCGGCGACGCGCAGCTTGTCCGGCCCCATGCCGTCGAGCGCCGACAGCAGTCCGCCCAGTACGTGATAGCGGCCGCGAAACGCGCTGGCGCGTTCCAGGGCCCAGACCGAACCGACCTCCTCGACCACGCACAACAGCCCGCCGTCGCGGCTCTGGTCGGCGCAGATGGCGCAGGGATCGGCGGTGTCGAGCGAGCCGCAGGTCGAACAGGTGCGCACCTTGGCCCGGGCCTCGACCATCGCGTCGGTCAGCGGGTCGAGCAGCTGCTCGCGCCGCTTCAGCAACGCCAGCGCGGCCCGACGCGCCGACCGGGGCCCCAGCCCCGGCAGCTTGCCCAGCAGCGCGATCAGTCGCTCGATCTCGGGTCCGGCGGTGGCGGCCATGGGGTTGTCTTAGCAGGCTGTGGCAGCGGGGAAAGGGTGCGTGGTTCAAGACGCGACCCTGACGGATCGCTCCTCACCATGACGAACCCATTTGAAGCCCAACCCTCTACGTCATCCTGAGGAGCGAGGCCCCAGCCGAGCGTCTCGAAGGACGCAACGCTACCCGTTCGACGCGTTGAACATCCCCGACTGGGCCATCTGGTCCCGGACCATTTCCGGATGCTGGGTGACCACCAGGTCGTAGGCTTCCAGCTCGGTTGGCACGTACCAGTGGATCTTGTCGGTGTGGTAGGCGGCCCAGACGGCCTCGGCCACCTCGCGCGGCGGGGTCAGGCGCCACATGCCCTCGGTCGGGGCGTTGGCCTTGGCCTCGTCAGGCAAGATCGGCGTGTCGATCATCCCCGGCAGGGTGTCGGCGACACGAACGCCGGCGGCCTTCAGCTCGACCGACAGGGCCTCGGTGAAACCCTTCACCGCATGCTTGGTGGCCGAATAGACGGCGATGTTGGCGATGCCGAAAATGGCCGAACTCGACGAGGTCGAGAAGCACAGCGAACCGGGCGTGGCCTTGAGCAGCGGGATGGCCAGGTGGATGCCGCTGAGCACGGCCACCAGGTTGATGTTGATCACCGCCATAGCGTCTTCCCAGGCCATGTCCGCGAACGGACCGCCCCGGCCGATGCCGGCGTTGTTGAACAGCAGGTCCAGCTTGCCGCCCGTCGCCTCGGCGAAGGCCGCCAGCGTGGCGCGGTAGGCCTCGCGGTCGGTCACGTCGAGCCGACTGACCAGACAGTTGTCGGCGCCCAGCTCGGTCCGCAGTGCGTCGAGTCCCGCCTCGTTGACATCCACGCCGCCGACGAACCAGCCCTTTTCCGCGAACAGCCGGGCCGTCTCCAGCCCCATGCCGGACGCCGCGCCCGTGATGAAGATCGCCTTGCGGCCGTTGGCCTTGGACATGGTTCAACTCCCTTTGGCCCTCAGCGCATCTTGTGGCGCGGATGGGCAGTGCGTCCTTCGAGACGCTCGCTTGAGGCTCGCTCCTCAGGATGACGAAGAGGGAGATCCAACACTGCCCGTCATGCTGAGGAGCGGACCCTCAGGTCCGCGTCTCGAAGCACGCAGGAGGGCTCAATCCTCCTCGACGTCCTCGTCGGGATTGAGCGTAACCGCCTCCCCCTGCGGAACCGCAAGCTGGCGCACGCCGAGCAGTTCGGCGCCGGGGAAGGCGGCCATCACCGACATCACGAACGGGTCGGCGAGAATTTCGGCCTTGGCCTCGCGCTCCTCGCGCTTCTGGCGTTCCCAGGCGCTTTCGGCCCCGCCGCCGCCGGCGGTGGCCACCAGCCAGGTCTGGCCGGTCCATTCCTTGAGGCGCGACGACAGCCGCCGGGTCAGGTCGGCCGGCGCGCGCGGGGCCGGCTCGAACTCGATGGCCCCGGGCCGGAAGCTGATCGGCCGGACGTACTGCTGCACATCCATCAGCAGGGTGATGTCGCGTTTGGACTGGATCAGCTTGAGCACATCGTCGAACGAGGCCAGGGCGGTCGTGGCCTGGGGCGCGGTTTGGGCGACCGGCGCGGCGGCCCGGGCCTGGGCCGCGAAGGCGCCGCCGGCCGAGGCCGTGGTTCCACCCCCGCCGGACGGTGTCACGCCACCGCCACCCGTCACCGGTTCGCCGTCGCGCAGGGCCTTCAGCGCCTCCTCCGGCCCCGGCAGGTCGGCGGCGTAGCACAGGCGGATCAGCGCCATCTCGACCGTGGCCGAGGGGTCGGGCGCGCGGCGCACCTCCTCGTAGGCCTTGAGCAGCATCTGCCACAGCCGCGACAGGGTGCCGGCCGAGGCCGTGGCCCCGATGGCCGTCAGGCGCGCGGCCTGGTCCTTGGGCAGGTGCAGGGCGTCCGGCCCCAGCGCCTTGGCCACCGAGGCGCCGTGGCTGTGCTCCAGCAGGTCGAGCATCACCTGGGCCGGATCGACGCCAAACCCCCACAGGTCGCGGAACTGCTTGAGGGCCGCGGCCACGTCGCCGCTCATGATCTGTTCGAACAGGGCGATGGTCAGGGCCCGGTCGGCCAGGCCCAGCATGTCGCGGACCACGGCGGCGGTGACCATCTGGCCCCGCTCGGCCTGGACGATGGCCTGGTCGAGCAGCGACAGACCGTCGCGCACCGAGCCCTCGGCCGCGCGGGAAATCAGCGCCAGCCCCTCGGCATCGACGCGCGCGTCCTCGGCCTCGGCGATGCGGCCCAGATGCCCCACCAGCACCTCCGGCTCGACGCGGCGCAGGTCGAAGCGCTGGCAGCGGGAAAGGATGGTCACCGGCACCTTGCGGATCTCGGTGGTGGCGAAGATGAACTTGGCGTGCGGCGGCGGCTCCTCCAGCGTCTTCAGCAGCGCGTTGAACGCCGCCGTCGACAGCATGTGCACTTCGTCGATGACGTAAACCTTGTAGCGCGCCTCGGTCGGGGCATAGCGCACCCCGTCCAGCAACTCGCGCATCTCATCGACCTTGGTGCGGCTGGCGGCGTCGAGCTCCAGCACGTCCATGTGCCGGCCCTCGACGATGGCGCGGCAGTGGCGGCCATCGACGGTCAGATCGACCGACGGCTGGTGGACGGTGTCGCTCTCGAAGTTCAGCGCGCGCGCCAGCAGGCGGGCGGTGGTCGTCTTGCCGACCCCGCGCACGCCAGTGAGCATGAAGGCGTGGGCGATGCGGCCGCTGGCGAAGGCGTTGGTCAGGGTCCTGACCATGGCCTCCTGGCCGATCAGGTCCTCGAAGGTGCGCGGCCGGTACTTGCGGGCCAGCACGGTATAGGCCGCGCCCTGATCCTCGACCGGCGCGGGGAGTGGTTTTGGCGCGGGCGCGGCTTCAGGCTCGGGCGCGCCGAAGATGTCCGCGGTGTCGGGGTCGCGCTCGGGGACATCGTCCTCCCAGGGCGGCGGTTCAAGAGGGGTGTTGGAATCGGGCATCGACCTGATGTTCTCACACCCGTTCATCCCCGCGAAGGCGGGGACCCAGGAGTTTTATCGTAGAGCGCCGCGCGTCCCAGAAAAAGCCTGGGTCCCCGCCTTCGCGGGGATGAGCGGAAAAAATTGAAGGGGCAAGACAAGGGGAAGGGTGGAGACCGGACAACGACCCGGAGCAAATCTCGTTGTGGCTGCTGCCTTCCGGCCCTGACCAGGTTGGCGAGGCGTCCGCCCATCGCCGATCTCCAAGGCCTATATCGTGGATCGGGGGGGCAAGCGCAACACCTCTCCCTCCCGTACGCCCCCAATCCGTCATGGCCCGGCTTGTCCGGGCCACCCATGCGCGGTGAGCCAACCGATAGAACGCGAACCGCCCAGCGCCGTCTTCGGAGGCGCCGTGTTCATGGGTGGCCCGAACAAGTCGGGCCATGACGGATTAGAGATATGGGGAGTGGCTGCGAACACTTGCCTCGCAACGCCGTTGGTGGAAACAAGCGCTCATGCCCCTGTCCGCGATCTCCAACGTCTTCTCCGGCAACCCGCTGAACCGCGTCAGCGAGCGACGGGGCGACCAGGCCTGGCTCGACGGCCTGCTGACCGACGCCGGGTCGCTGGCCCTGCCGCTGTGGAACGGCCAGCCCCTGACCGAGACGGGCAAGGACGGCGGGACCCAGCTGGCCTACGTCCCGGCCCACATGGGGCTGGAGCTGGCCGGCGGCTGGGAGCGGCTGCTGTTTCTCGGCCTGTGGAAGGAGACGGCGGTGTTCGCCGTGGACATGGAGGGCGGGCTCGATCCCTGCGACGGGCCGCTGGCGGGCCTGGGCGCGTTCAAGGACTTGCGGGCCGTGGCCATGGCCCTGCCGGCGGCCGAGGCGGCCATCACGGCCACCGCCAAGGGCATGTTCGAATGGCGTCGCAAACACCGCCACTGCGCGGCCTGCGGCGAGCAGAGCGAGGTCGCCGAAGGCGGCTGGAAGCGGGTCTGCGCGTCGTGCAACGCCGAGCACTTCCCGCGCACCGACCCGGTGGTGATCATGCTGGCGACGTTCGAGGGGCGCTGCCTGCTCGGCCGCCAGGCGATGTGGCCCAAGGGCATGCATTCGGCCCTGGCCGGATTCCTTGAGCCCGGCGAGACCGTCGAGGAGGCCTGCGCCCGCGAGCTGATGGAGGAGGCTGGGCTGACGGCGACGCGCGTCCACTACCACTCGACCCAGCCCTGGCCCTATCCCAACTCGCTGATGATCGGCCTGATCGCCGAGGTCGACAGCGCCGACGCCCGGCCCGACCAGACCGAGCTGGAGGCCGTCCGCTGGTTCACCCGCGAGGAGGCCCGCCAGCTGATCGCCGGCGGCTACGACGGCTGCTTCGCCCCGCCCCCGCTGGCCATCGCCCACCAGCTGGTCAAGAGCTGGGCGGAGGGGGAAGCCTAGGCGCGGGGACATGCACTGAAGTGCATGTTCCCGCGCGCTATCCCTGCGTGGCGCCCACAACCACGCAGCCCGCCCACACCATCAGCACCACGGTCGACAGGGCGAACACCAGGAACCGCGCCAGCACCAGATTGACCGTGAGCTGCACCAGGCTGTGCGCGACCCGCAGGCCGACATAGGTCCAGGCCATGGCCGCGGTGAACGGGCTCTGCAGGCTCAGCAGATAGGTCACGAACGCCAGCGCGTAGAAGATCGTCGGCTGTTCCATCAGGTGGTTGTAGTTGTCCGCGGCCTGGCGGACATCGTCCGGCAACCCGCTCAGCGCGCCCGGAAAGCGGGCGTCCTGCGGGTTGACCTTGGCCTTGCTCATGGCCGGGATGCGCTTGGCGTACATCCAGATCCAGATCAGCAAGGACCAGACGATCAGCGCCAGCACCGGCGCCAGAACGGACTCGAAGATGGGCTTGCCTTGAATCATGGTTGCCTCCCCAGGCTGCTTATGAGGAGAAGCTAGACCGGGAATGCACCCAAGCGAAGAGCAACGTTGGGGCGCTTTCCTAACACCGTCATGGCCCGACTTGTTCGGGCCACCCAAGCGCACGTCGGTAGCCAGATGACGCGCGATGGCATCGCCGAGCCAATTTCTGAAGCACCGAGTTCATGGGTAGCCCGAACAAGTCGGGCCATGACGGACTATGGAAACGTTAGACCCGGTCCCGGAACGCGTCCGCCGGGAACACCCCGAGGATCTCGACCTTCTCCGAAAAATAGCCGAGCTCCTCAAAGGCCAGGGCCAGGCCCCTGTCCTCAGGGCGGCCATCGACCTCGGCGTAGAAGAAGGTCGCCGTGAAGGCGCCGCCCTCCATGTAGCTTTCCAGCTTGGTCATGTTCACGCCGTTGGTGGCGAACCCGCCCAGCGCCTTGTAGAGGGCCGCCGGAATGTTTTTCACCTTGAAGCAGAAGCTGGTGATGCAGCGGCTGGTGAACGGCGGCGGCGGGGGGGCCTTGTCGGCGGTCATCACCAGAAAGCGGGTGGTGTTGTGCCGCTCGTCCTCGATGTCGCGCAGCAGGATGTCGAGGCCATAGATCTCGGCCGCCAGGGCTGGGGCGATGGCGCCGCGGCTGGGGTCGGGATGCTGGGCCAGGGCCCGGGCGGCGCCGGCGGTGTCGCCGACGGCCTCCATGGTCACGCCCAGTTTCTTCAGCGAACCCCGGCACTGGTGCAGGGCGATGGCCATGCTGGCGACGGTCTTCACCTGGTCCAGCTTGACGCCCTTGTTGACCATCAGCTGAAACCGGATCGGCTTGAACCGCTCGCCGATGATCTTCAGGCCCGAGCTGGGCAGCAGGTGGTGCACGTCGGCGACCCGGCCGGCGATCGAGTTCTCGACCGGAATCATGCCCAGCGCGCAGGCGCCCGACTTCACCGCGTCGAAGGTCTCCTCGAAGGTCGGATAGGGGGCGGCCTCATGACCCGGGAAATAGGTCCGGCAGGCCTCGTGGCTGTTGGCGCCGGGTTCGCCCTGGAAGGCGATCTTGGGGAGTACGCTCATGGATTGGCCTTGGCGAATGCCCGCGCCTCCTTGAGGTCGGCGGGATTGTCTACGGAAATGGGCGCGGCGTCCGCGACGGCGGCCCAGTACGAAAGGCCCATCTCAAGGCCCCGCAGCTGCTCCAGCTTCTCGCGCCGTTCGAGGGGCGAGGGCGGAGCGGCGGTAAATCGCTCCAACGCCGCGCGGCGATAGCCGTAGATGCCGACGTGCCGCCAGACCGGGCCGTCGCCGTAAAGTGTTGAGCGGGTGAAGTAGAGGGCCCGGCCGCTCGCGCCGTCGGCCGCCATGGCCAGCACGGCCTTGACCACATCGGGGTTGGCGCGGTCATCCGGCGAGGCTTCGGGCGCCACCACGGTGGCTACGTCGCAACCGCGCTCGCGCGCCAGCAGGCCGGCGCAGGCGGCGACCACGCTCGCCTCGACGAACGGCATGTCGCCCTGCAGGTTGATCACCACGTCATGTGCCCCCGCCGGATCGACGGCCGCCAGCGCCGCCAGGATGCGGTCGGAGCCGGAGGGCAGATCGGGGTTGGTCAGCACGGCCCTGCCGCCGGCGGCCTCGACGGCCTCGACGATCTCACGGTCGCCGGCCGCGACGACCACCGGACCGACGCCGGCCTTCTCCGCCTGGCGCAGCACCCGCACGATCATCGGCAAGCCGCCGATGTCGGCCAGCGGTTTGTCGGGCAGGCGGGTGGCCGCCATGCGCGCGGGAATCAGGATGATCGGGTTCATGGTTCTGCGACGTGGATCAATTCGGGCCAGCCGAACCCTGCGCCCGGCTTGCGCGAGGGGCGGTAGCGTGTAAGAGAGCCCGGCGCAACAAGGGGCGCGTCGGGGGATTCTCCCGGCGCCGTTTCAGGCCCGGCGCGCCGGGCCGTCTAGAGGACTGAGACAGGCGGACATGAGCGATCTGACGTTCAACAAGATCGCCGGCGGATTGCTGGCGACCGGACTCGTCATTTTCGGCCTGCGTGAGCTGACCACCATCGTCTTCGAGCAGGAACCGCCCGAAAAGGCCGGCTATGCCGTGGCCGTGGCCGAGGAAGCCTCCGCGGGGCCCGCCGCCGAGGTCGCGCCCGATTGGGGCACGGTGATTCCGGTGACCAACGCCGAGGTCGGCAAGGCCGTCGCGGCCAAGTGCGCGTCCTGTCACACCTTCGACGCCGGCGGCGCGAATGGCACCGGCCCGGCCCTTTTCGGCGTGTTGGGCCGCAAGCCGGGATCGCACCCGGGCTTCGCCTATTCGGCCGGAATGACCGAGTACGCCGCCAGCCACCCGGTGTGGACATGGGACGAACTCGACCAGTTCACCAAGGCGCCGCAAAAGCACATCGCCGGCACCAAGATGACCTTCGTCGGCCTGAAGAAGCAGGAAGACCGCATCGCCATGCTGGCCTACCTGCACACGCTCGGCTCGTCCCTGCCGCTGCCGGCCCCGAAGCCGGCCGCCGCGCCGGCCGAGGCTCCGGCGTCGGACGCCGCCGCCGCGACTGCAGCGGAAGCCCCGGCCGCGCCCGCCGCGCCAGCGACTCCCCCGGCGAAGTAGTCGTCACCGACGACTGAAAATCAAAAGGCCGCGACGGTTCGCCCGCCGCGGCCTTTTTCATGTCCGGCGCCGAAAGCGCGGCTAGCGGAACCGCGCCCTGAGCATCGCGAACAGCGCCCGCACGGCCTGGGCCTCGGCCCCGACCGGATAGCCGGGCCGGCCTTTGGGGTTCCAGGCGAAGATGTCCAGGTGCACCCAGGGTCCCGCCGGGGCAAAGCGCTTAAGAAACAGGCCCGCGGTCACCGAGCCCGCCTGGGCCCAGCCGTCTGGATCGTTCTTCAGGTCCGCGACGTCCCCGTCCAGCGCCTCCTCGTAGCCCGGCCACAGCGGCAGGCGCCACAGCGGGTCGCCGACCGCGCGTGACGCCGTCGCGATCTCGCCGGCCAGGGCCTCGTCGTCGGTGAAGAAGGGGATCACCTGCGGCCCCAGGGCGATACGGGCGGCGCCGGTCAGGGTCGCCATGTCGATGGTCAGGGCGGGCTCCAGCTCGCCGGCCCGGGTCAGGGCGTCGGCCAGGATCAGCCGGCCCTCGGCGTCGGTGTTGCCGACCTCGACGGTCAGGCCCTTGCGCGTGTCCAGCACGTCGCCCGGCCGCATGGCGTCGCCGCCGATGGCGTTCTCGACCGCCGGGACCAGCACGGCGAGCCGCACGGGCAGGTCGGCGGCCATGATCATCCGCGCCAGGGCCAGCACATGGGCGGCGCCGCCCATGTCCTTCTTCATCAGCCGCATGCCGTCGGCGCCCTTGATGTCGAGGCCGCCGCTGTCGAAACAGACGCCTTTGCCGATGACGGACACCAGCGGATGTGACGGTTTGCCC
>Ga0172380_10001886_pt1 | contig 34982 bp, 28 predicted proteins | sample Leawe162metaG_FD_119747 | JGI IMG/M metagenome (GOLD analysis project Ga0172380, IMG submission 119747) | Leachate microbial communities from a municipal landfill in Southern Ontario, Canada - Leachate well 162 metaG | ecosystem: Engineered > Solid waste > Landfill > Unclassified | place...
CTAATCGAAATTATTTTCCCTTTGCAAAACCATGAAGCAAATTCTATTTCGCTTACAATTTTAATCTTTTTTTCTAAAGCTTTTTGAATTACAGTTGATTCAGTTGGAACTCCCGGACTTACAACAATCAAATCGCAATCAAATACCTTTTCACTATGCATTCCTATTTCATAATTAATATTTAGCTGTTCAAGTTCAATAATAGTTTTTGCCAAAGATTCTTTATCACCCAAATCACTTACGAATGGTAGTGCATTAAGTTTTTGTGCCAATTTAGCTGCGGCAATACCACTTCTAACTGCACCTAAGATCGATATTTTCTTATTCTCTATATTCATTATCTTATTTTGAAAGATGCCAAACTTATTATTGCAAGAATGATTGTAATTATGTAAAACCTAATAACTATCTGAGGTTCTTTCCAACCCAATAGTTCAAAATGATGATGGATAGGAGCCATTTTGAATACCCTTCTTCCTTCACCATATTTTTTCTTTGTGTATTTGAAATACAGTCTTTGAACAATTACAGAAATTGTTTCCAAAAAATAGATGCCGCCAAGAATTGGAATTAACAATTCTTTTTTAATCAAAATAGCTAAAATGCCAAAAGCACCACCAAGTGCTAATGAACCTGTATCACCCATAAATACTTGTGCGGGATAAAAATTGAACCATAAAAATCCAAGCCCTGCCCCGATTAATGCAGCAATAAAAACAGTTAATTCACCTGCCCCCGGTAGGTAAATTATATTAAGGTAATCAGCATATATAACGTTACCTGTCATATAGCTAATCAATGCTAATGCAATCATTACAATGATTAAAGTTCCAATTGCCAAGCCATCCAATCCATCTGTCAAATTCACTGCATTAGATGTCGCAGTTATAATAAAAACAACCGCCGGTATATATAGGTAAGAAAAATCCCAATTTAAGTTTTTGAAAAACGGCAATGTTGTTTCGGTATTAAACTGTGAGAACTCGGGTAGAAAATAAACTGCTGAACCGATTATTAAGCCTACTGCTACTTGCCCCAATAATTTATAACGAGCAATTAACCCCGTTGGTAATTTTGTTATAACTTTTAGATAATCGTCTAAAAATCCGACTCCTGCTAAAAATACAGTACCAAATAGTACCAATAAAATATATGTGGATTTAATATCGCTCCAAAGAAGAACCGGAATAACAACTCCAAGAATTATTATTAATCCTCCCATTGTGGGTGTTCCGGCTTTTGGTTTGTGAGACTGTGGACCGTCATCTCTAACTGTCTGCCCAATCTGTTTTTTCTTAAGTAATGCAATGATTTTGGGACCAAAATAGAACGCGATAAATAATCCGGTGATAGCCGCTAACGCTGATCTAAAAGTTAAGAAACGGAATATGTCGAATCCCGGAGGATTGAATTTTTTGTTTATATAATCAAATAAGTAATAAAACATTATTTATTCCCGTTTTCTATTTGTTTTACAAATTGTTCCATTTGCATTCCGCGCGAACCTTTCACTAATACAACTGATTCAGTTAGGTCAAGCTTATTTACAAAGTCTGATAATTCATTTCTTTCTTTAAAGTATAGAGTGATCTGTTTCTCTTTTTTAAGTACATTATAAAGGTGCTTCATAGCTTTGCCTATCAATAGAACTCCATTGAAATTATGTTTTATTATTATTTCAGATAAAGATTCGTGCATCTTTTTGCTTTGTCTGCCTAATTCAAACATATCGCCGAGAATTATAAATTTGTTTTTGTACAACTTTATTTTTGCTAATAACTCAATTGCAGCTTTAGTCGATTCAGGATTAGAATTATATGTATCATCAATTAGAAGAATATTTTTTAATTGTTTTGATTCTAATCTTCCCTTTGCTGGTGTTATTTTTTTTGCCGCCGCTTTTATCTCTTTTACAGAGATATCTAAATTGAGTGCTATTGCCACGGCAGCTAAAAAATTTGATGCATTTGATAGTCCTAAAACCGGAAGAGTAAGATCAAATTTTACATCTTTAGAAGTAATCTCTATTTTAGTTTTGCCATCTTTTGTAAATCCTAAAATTTTCCCTTTTACATTCGGTTTCCCCTTGAAACCATAAGTAATTTTGTTTTTGTAATTCATTGAAAATTCTTTAAGAATCGGGTCATCATTATTTACGAATATTTTTCCACCATTAAGTAGAGTATAGCTGAATAAAGAAGATTTCTCTTTATAAACTCCTTCTCTATTTTTAAGAAACTCTAAATGAGAATCACCAATATTTGTAATAAGTGCAAAATCAGGAAGTGAAATTGAAGCAATATATTCAATCTCTCCAAAATGATTAGTTCCTTCTTCGAGCACTAAAATTTCGGTATTAACTTTTGCATTAAAAATCGTAAGCGGTACACCAATATGATTATTATTGTTAGCTTCGGTTTTTACAACGTTAAATTGCTCACTTAAAATTGCGGAAACAAAATCTTTTGTAGTTGTTTTTCCGTTACTTCCCGTGATACCGATAACCGCACCATTTAATTTTTTTCTATAAATGCGAGCTAAATTTCCAAATGCCTTTGTGGTATCATCCACAGCTACGATAGTTACTTTATCACTTTTAATATTTTTGTAATACTCTTTATTTATAACAATAGTTTTTGCTCCGGCTTCTATTGCTTCATCAATAAATTTGTGCCCGTCGAGATTTTCACCTTTAATTGCGAAAAATATTGAGTTCTTTTTAACAAGTTTAGAATTAATAACAATCTTATTTGTATTAGTAAAAAGATCAGGGTTATATATAATTGCTGATTGTAAATCAAATAAATCATTAATTGTAATTTTCATTTTAGCTCCATTAAAAATTCTTCAGCTTTTTCTTTATCAGAGAAATGTGTCCTTACTCCATTAACTTCGTTATACGATTCATGCCCTTTCCCGGCTATCAATATTATTGATCCTTCGGGTGAATTTTCAATTGCCCGCTTGATAGCTTCTTCTCTATTTACACATAATTCAAAATTATCTTTCTTAATACCTGTTTTTATTTCCTCTATAATTTTATTGGGGTCTTCTGTACGAGGATTATCCGAGGTTACATAAGCATAATTGCTTGAATCAGTTGCAATTTTTCCCATTATTGGTCTTTTTGTTTTATCTCTATTTCCGCCGCAACCAAATACAGTAATAATAGAATGTTTGTTATCAGCAATTTTTCTTACAGCATCTAATGCTTGCTGTAAGCTATCTGCTGTATGGGAATAATCAATAATAGCAGTTTTTGTTTTTCCCCTTACCACTTCAAATCTTCCCGGTACTTGTGGAGTTTTTTTAATACCATCTATTATTAATTCTTTATTCATTCCCATTTCGGAGAATAACGCGAATGCAGATGTAGCATTATAGGCGTTGAAATGCCCAACTAAACCGGTATATAATTCGTATCTCGTATTATTATTTATAATAGTGAAATTCGTTCCATTAAAAGAATAACTAATATTTTCTATTCTGTAATCTGATTCATTTTTGCCATAGGTTGAAATTTTTGCTTTGGAATCTTTAACAATCTCCAAACCACTCTTATCATCAATATTAGTAATAGCTAAACCGTCTTTAGGTAACATATCGAACAATTTCTTTTTAGCATTAAAATAGTTTTCAAAAGTTTTATGATAATCCATGTGATCAGAAGTAATGTTGCAAAAAACAGCTGCATCAAATCCAAGATAATCGACGCGATTGAAATCCAATGAATGTGATGAGACTTCCATTACACAGTGAGAACATCCACTAATAATCATCTTTCCGAATAATTTATTTAATGTGTTCGATAGTGGAGTAGTTAATTTTGTAGCTACCTCTTCATTATTGATATAATTTGCAATGGTACCTATTAAACCTGTTTTAAAACCTGCATTTTCTAAAATATTTTTAATATAAAATGCAGTAGTAGTTTTTCCTTTTGTGCCGGTTATTCCAATTAGAGTTAGTTTTCCTGATGGATTATTAAAATAGATAGAAGATGCTTTTGCAAGTGCTAATCTGGAATTATTAACAACTACTTTTACACATCCTTTTTCTAAAAATATTTCATCACTTACAAAATTTTTATCAGTTACTATAATAGCTGAAGCACCTCTATTAATTGCATCTAATATATAATTGTGTCCATTATCTTTCTCTCCATTTATAGCCACAAAAAGAGAATTTCTTTTTATTTCACGTGAATCGACTGTAACATCTTCGACTTCTGCCTTTTCATAATCTCCAATAATTGCATTGGTATCTAACTGACTTAATATTTCAGATAGTTTTTTCAATTTATATTCACCGGAATTTTTTTGTTTAGCGATTCACAGATTAAAACACAAACTTGAGTTTTATCAATTGCAGAACCTGCAATGATACTCTGCCACACAATTCTGCCACTTCCTTCAATTCGATATTTCATTCCCAAAGTATTCAGCATTGCAATTCCATCTCTCAAAGATTTATTTGATAAATCAGGCATTGAAGTTTTATCTGTAATTTTTGTTGTTGGTTTTGAAACTGCTTTATCTATCGAGACCTTATTTGGGTTAAGAAATGTTTTTGACTGTTTTTTTTCAATTGGCATTTCTATACTTTTATCAGCAATCAAATTCTCGAATAAATTTTCTTTTCTTTCAATTTTTTTGGAACCTTCAAGAATAGTAATGTCTGCTTGAATTATTCTATTAGCTACTCTTGCAAATACTGGCGCCGCTACAAGTCCACCATATTTTCCAACTACCGGAGAATGATAAACAATAAGCATAATCACTTTTGGATTATCTGCCGGAAAAAATCCAACGAACGAAGAATTATGTGCATTCGAGGAATAGGAATTATTTACCAACAATTGAGAAGTTCCTGTTTTCCCACCGACAAGTACATTTTCTAACATCGCCGCTTTACCTGTGCCTCTTTCAACAACTCCAACCATTAAATCACGCATTTTTTTAGAAGTAGCTTCTGAAACTACTTCCCTAATTTTTTGCGGTTCATTCTTTTCTATTTCCGTTCCATTACTTCCTGTAATTTCTTTTACTATATAAGGTTTATATAGATGTCCCCCATTAATTAATGCACTATATGCATTGATTAACTGAATTGGGGTAACTGATATTTCATAACCATAAGATATAAAGGCTTTGCTTATAGCAGAAAATTTAGAAGGGAGCTTTAAGTAACCTGGAGCTTCACTTGGTAAATCAACCGCTGTTGGAATGCTAAATCCAAAATCCCTTAAATATTTATATAATTCTTCATCGTCTAATCTTTGGGATAGTTTCGCCATCCCCACATTACTTGACTGTTCCAGAACTTCTCTAACCGAAAGTGCACTGTGTTTATGTGAATCCCTTATATGCACATTTTTAAATAAATAATCACCGTTTTCTGTATCAACTATTTCATTTTCATTAACCACATTTTTTTCAAACATCATCGCCATAGTAATTGCTTTAAAGGTAGAACCGGGTTCATAAGTGTCTGTTAATGCTCTGTTTCTTCTATTATCTGCTTCAAATAAATTATAGTTTGCCGGATCGTAATCTGGATAATTGCACAGTGAAAGTATCTCACCTGTATTTGGATTCATTATAATTGCAGTTGCTGATTTAGCATTAAACTCTGTAATTCCCTTTGCTAATTCTTCTTCAAGAATTTTTTGATAGGTCTTATTAATTGTAAGTACTACTGAGTTACCGGGTAAAGATGCTCTCGTTTGGTTATTATCGAATGTTATTATTCCACCTTTTACATCTTTTTCGATAAAATAAACACCATCTGCTCCCGTTAACTGTTTATTATATACTTTCTCTATACCATTAGTGCCTTTCATATCTTTATCTACAAATCCAAGTATATGAGAAGCTAAACTCCCGTATGGATAAACCCTTGAATAATCTTCTGTAAATCCCAATCCATCGATTGATAATTCTTTTAATAGAGTCGATTTATCAGCCGACATTTTTTTTTCTAAATTAACGAAACGCGAACCGGACTTAATTAAATTCAAGTAGTAGGATTTATTTTTTTTTGTGATTTTTGAGAATGCTTCTGCAATGGAGTCAGGAAGATTATTTTTCATCATTCTTTTATCAATAAAAAATGTAGTGTTATCTCTTGTGTAGCTAAGAATAGTTCCTTCCCTATCTTTAATAACACCTCTTTCGGCTTTTATTTTTCTAACGTAGTTTTGTTGGTTCTCTGCTAAGATTGAATAGTATTCATGCTTATTAATTTGAATATGATACAGCCTTGCAATTATCAGAGTAAAAGCAAGTAGAAGTGTAGATATAACAAATAATGTCCGACTAATATTCATATTTTTCTTTTAATACCAACTCAATTTGTTTTAATTGTGTTTTGCTGATTGTTATTTTTTCAAAAACTTCTGAACTTCTAATAAGATAAAGACTATCGGCAGCAAAGGAGGTAATTCTATCTTCTGATTCTAAGGTTTGTATCTCAACCTTTTTCATCTCGATTGTATTTTTTTTTCTGTTCAACAACTCTATTGAATTAACAATATTTTTATTATTGTTTTTATTCTCAGTAACCAAAACGACATACACAAAAACAATAATCGCAACAACTATAACAGCAACAATTACATTTAAAATACTCGATCTATTCATCTTCTATTCTTTCGGCGATCCTTAATTTTGCACTTCTTGAACGAGGATTAATTTTCAATTCTTCTTCGGATGCAATAATTGGCTTTGAAGTAATAATCTTCAATCTTTTCTTTTTATCACAAATACATACCGGATATTCAGGAGGACATATACAAGACAGGCTTTCAAATTTAAATTTTTCTTTTACTATTCTATCTTCTAAGGAATGGAAAGAGATAATAGCGATTCTACCTCCGGGAGCAAGTATTTCTATTGCATTTTCCAAAAACATTTCCAGTTCACCAAGTTCGTTGTTTACTTCTATTCTTAATGCCTGGAAAATTCTTGATAAAGTCTTATTAAGATTTTTTGCACCAACTGATTTTTCGATTACGTCTTTGAGGTCTAAAGTAGAAGTAATTTTTTTAGAATCTCTTGCCGAAACGATTCTTCTTGCGATTCTTCTTGAGTCTCTTTCTTCTCCATACTTATAAAATATATTAGCTAATTCATTTTCATCAAGTGAATTAATGAGATTAGCAGCATTGATTTTAGTTGATTTATCCATCCGTAGATCGAGAGGCGCATCTTCACGATATGTAAACCCACTTTCAGGATTGTCATATTGAAAAGACGATACCCCAAGATCTGCCAAGATGCCGTCAAATCTGTCAATGAACTCAATTTTTGCTATTTTGTCTATATTCACAAAGGAAGTGTTGTATATCGCAAATCTTTTATCGTCTTTAAATCTATCTAAGCAAAACTCAAATGCATCTTTATCTTTATCAGTTCCGACTAATTTGGAACTTGTGCTTATATTATTAAGAATTTCACCTGAATGCCCTCCGAAACCAACTGTCCCATCGAAGTAATTCCCATCTTTTTTTTCTAAGAGTAATTTGATGGTCTCTTCTAAAAGTACAGGTATATGCTTCATCATTTCGGTTTTTTCTGCATCACCTGTTTGGCAGAATCAATATAAGAGCTATTAAATTCTTCTTTATATTTTTCATATTTCTCAGGATTCCATAGCTCAATTTTTTTATCTTGCCCTAAAACTAAAACCTCTTTTTCTATACCTGCATATTCCAGCAAATTTTTTGGAATCAATATTCTTGATTGTGAATCTAAATTATCTTCTGATACATTTTCTAAGAATAATCTTTTGAATGAAGCTTCCTCAGGCACAAAATCATCTAATTGATCAATTCTCGTCATTATTTCTGTTTTCCAATGGTCCTGCGGATAGATTTCAATGCATTCCACCAATCCCTTTGTCATAAAAATGGTATTGTCTGCTTCTGGGTTTATATATTTCTTTATCTTTGCAGGTAAAGCAACTCTCCCTTTAGCATCTACTGAATATATATGTCTACCTACGAACAAATTCACCACCTTTTGACATTTTTCAACATTCTTCCCCACTCGGATTCAAAATAACTGAATTTAAGTGGAAAAGTCAAGATATTTCTTTATAAATATTTAAAAATATCTTTGCTAAGTTGTTTAATAAAAAAGGGTTATGTGATGTAGGGCAAAATTATGATTTGCGTGGAGATTTTTTAATTGGTATTTCTACTTTAAAAGTGGATCCTTCGCCAAATTTACTTATTACTTGGATTTTTCCACCGATTAGCTCTGTATATCGTTTAGTTATCGAAAGTCCAAGCCCGGTGCCTTGATACGCTCTATTAGTTCCTTCGCTTGCCTGCCTAAATTCTTCCCAAATTAATGATTGCTTCTCTTCTGTAATGCCAATTCCGGAATCAGAGACTAAAATTTCTAAATATTCTTCTTCTAAATTTTTTGTGCTTTTTTTTCCTTCAATCTTTATCCAGCCTTGGTCTGTATATTTAATAGCGTTATTAATTAGATTAAATAAAATCTCCGAAAGCATTTTACCATCCGTATGCATGTAAAATGTATCGAAATGAATTTCTTTAGTCATCGAAAGCCCTTTCTTTTCAGCTGCCGCTAAATATTGATTATAAACTTCATTGATCAAATTCTCCGGATTAATCTCTTCAAGGAATATTTCAATTTTATCAAATTCTAATTTTGTTAAATCCAAAATCAATGTAAGTGTATTTGTGAGACGATTGGAAGTTCTTATAATTCCTTCAACCATTTCCCGTTCTTCATCAGATTTTACTAATTCTAAAAGTAATTGCGAATAACCCATCAATCCCATAAATGGAGTTCTAAGTTCGTGACTCATGTTAGCGAAAAAGTACGATTTAATTTTTACCATCTCTTCTGCTTTATCTTTAGCCGCTATCAATTCTTCAATCATCTTTTTCCGCTCAGTTATATCTCGAATTACTCCAAAAACTCTGTTTTTATCCTTATCAAAAGTCCCTAATGAATTGAGAAAAAGTATATCACCTGTATTTTGTTGCTTGATTTTAAATTCTATATCATATGGTGTGTTTTTAGTAATAAGTTCTGCCAATGCTTTGCTCATCATTTCGCTATATTCGGGTAAAGGTACTTTTTGAATTGAAGATAAATCATAAAAACTCCCTCTCAGACCATATAATTCTTGTGCACCATCCGAAGCATATATTTCCATTTTATTCAGATCTAATTCCCAGTTGCCGGTTTTAGAAACAAATTCTGCTCTTCTTAAACGTGCTTCACTATCTCTGAGTTTGTTAATAGCAATTGCTTCTGCTTGCATCAATTCTTGTTGGGTTTGATAAAGTTCTCTATACACATTTCTCTGTCTATTGTAATATATAAATGAAAGCCCAAAACCAAAAATTAAAATTAAACCGATTGTGAAACTTATTATGACTACTACTTCATAATAAAAATCCTCGAATAACTCATCTTTATTTATTTTTGAAACTAAATACCAGTTTGTAGAGGGAACTCTATTTACGAAAGCAAACACCTCGTTTCCCGCATAATCAATTGCTTCTGTTAACCCAATTTGTCCATTTATACCATTAACAATGGCAGCCTTTTTATCATTGATTGAATACTTAAATTCAAGAGGTGCTTTATTACTAAATTTTAATTTATTTAGGACTACGACTGAGTCTTTTTCAACGCGCGCCATATAAATTTCTGAAGTAGAACTTGATGTGGGCCAACTTGTAATAATTGGGAATAAATGTACATTAGGGTCAAACCTAAAAACTAACACTGCAATAATTTCCCCTGTGGAGGATTTTTTTACAGGAGAAATAAAGTCAATTTTTAGTGAATCATTTTGATTGTATACGTCTGTACATAATTCTTTACCACTCTTTGCTGATTCTTTTATTTTTAGTTTTACAATAGAAGGCAAAGAATCTCTGATATTACTGCTTATATATTCTTTTGCATCAATCGACGATAAAATTACTTCATCATAATCGTGTTCTAATTTTTTTGATTTTAGATACAACTTAAACAAGAAAAAATCAAATCCCGTTTCCTTGCTTATTCCTTCTTCAATTTGGCTTGTTAAGAAAGTGCTTTTGGATATGACAGAAGCATCATGTAATTCATCAACGTACCAATCAGCAATCTGCTTAATTTTAAGGAGAGAAACCGTTTTTATTTCATTCTGTTTTTCAAACTTAACTTTCTTTTCTTCGTTTTTATATAAAAGAAACCCTGCAGTAGAAAAAACAATACTCATAAACACTATCCAAAAAATAAGCTGCGATTTATTCAGTTTGAAGCGAGTATTATTTTCCATTTACAAGAATGCGCTTTATTAGTTTAAAGGTAATTTTGTAAAATCGGTAATTGTTATTGAAAAGTAAAGGGAAAAATTTAGAATTGGATATAGAGCCACCAGGGAGAGTCGAACTCCCGACCTACGCATTACGAATGCGTTGCTCTACCAACTGAGCTATGGTGGCTTAAAAAAAACTAAAGACTATCTAATTTTCTTTTTATGACGATTCTTACGAAGTCTTTTTTTTCTTTTATGCGTTGCCATTTTATGGCGTTTTCTTTTTCTACCGCAAGGCATTTTTCATCCCTCCTTAATGTGATTCTAATAATTCTTTTGCATTTTTTGCAACTTCTGCATTTGGATTAATTTCAATTGTTTTCTTCCACCACTCTTTAGCTTCGTCAAACTTACCCGAAGACATCTTGACAATACCAAGATTATAATGAGCAATTTGATGTTTAGGAGTAATTTTTAAAGCATCCATAAAATTACCAATCGCTAAATCATAATATTTTTTTGTTTCTTCCATATTCTTTGCAGTTTCTGCGTCTCTTCCTAACTCAAAATAACATACTCCCATATCTACAACCATATCGGCATTTTTAGGATCAAGCGCTAAATACTGTTTATACTTTTCAATTGCTTTTTCTTTAAATCCGGAGTCATTTAATAAATGAGCTAATTCAGCAATAGTATTTTTATCAGTTGGATTATTTTTTACAATACCTTCTAATAAATTAATTCTTTCAATACTCTTAAGATCAACACCCATTCCTTTATGAACATCATCAAAGTTTTGAGTATTGTTTACAACAGTGGCAGGTGTTGAATCAAAAATTCCTGCGCTATAAAGCACAATAAATCCAATAACAAATAAAGCACCCGCCGAATATAAAATTGTGGTTATTGGTAATTTTTTGGAAGGGGAAATAATTGTTTGACTTCCTGATTGGCTTGACTGACTTTTATTTAATGTAGTTCCACATTTACTACAAAAATTATCTGTAGGTTTATTTTCAGCTCCACATTTGGAGCAATATATATTATTTTGCTTCATCTTTACTCTTCAGTTTTGTTAGTAACTTTCATGCCGCTATCTACGGCAATTTTAAAATCTTTTGAAAATTTGAATACAGGCACATAATGTTCTTCTACGAACACCTGCTCGCCGGTACGGGGATTACGTGCATATCTTCCCTTTTTCTTTTTTACTTTATAGCTGCCGAAACCGCGAATCTCGATACCATTTCCTTCCATAAGTGCTTGGATCACCGTATTAAGAAAACCTTCGACTATTGCTTCGGTCTCTAATTTCGTTAAACCGGTCCCGTCGGCTACCTTTTCTACAATATCTGCTTTGGTCATCAAATCACCATGAATTAGTTAAGTCATTATAAAAGAAATATTTACAAAGATTTTAAAGATACATAAAATCAAAAAAAAATCAAATATTCAATTCTTTTTTCAATTTAATACATTTTCTGTAATGTGTATCATTTTAAGACTCAATAATTTGTAATCCCCTTTCTTTTTACTTTATTTATAAAATAATTGTTATGGTATGGTAATTGTATCATCAATACAAAAGAAAAAGGAGAATTATTATGTCATTGTTACCAATTGTATATACGAGCTTACTTGTTGTAGGAGGATTACTTTTTATGGCGATTATCATATCCTACTTTTCATTTAAGATTAAAGGGGCACCGGAACAAAAACCGATTAGGCAATCATCTCTCCCAAACTATTATGCCCAACCCGCAGGCTACCCTTCATATAATAGTTACAAAGAACCTGTTCCTCAATTTGCGTATCAAGCAGTAAAAGCAATTAACACTGATAATAGAGAATATGAAGATTTTTATCAAAAAACACCATCTGGAAGAAGACATGATATTTCTATCAGCAAGGTGGAAATGTATGACCGTAACAAAATGTACCGAACAAATATTCAAGTGCTTAATAAAACAAAAATAAATCCGAAATTTTATTCGAGTGATTATTCGGAAGATAAATTATTAACATTCTATTCAGAATAAATATTAGAAAAATCAGATAACTGATATTTAGATTTTTGATTATGATTTAGTATCTTTAGATTATGGAATTAGTACCATTAGTATATACAGCACTTACGGTAGTTACTGTCTTAGGAGCAGTAACAATTATTATTTCTTACATTTCATTTAAGGTTAGAACTAAAGGTCAGCCTAAAGCGAAAGAGCACACAGAGATAATAGAAGCAGAGCGAAGAAGAGCTATGCCCGCCAGAATTACAAAAATGATTAGAAAACAACAAAAAGCATATCAAGAACCTCGTTCACAAAAAAATAGTTCTACCCCCAAAAGAGATGAGTTACGTCCTCGGAGAAATGATTCTAGCAATAGGAGGGAAGAGCCCTCAAGAAAACGCGAAGATTCGCCAAACAGGAACGAAGACCCTCAATATCGGAATGTCCCTAACCAACGCAGAGAAGAACGAAGTAATCGTTTTGAAGAGCCTTCTTCACACCGGGAATATCGTGAGGGGCGATATGAAAATCAATCTCAAAATCATCAAGAAAAAAATTATAATAATGATGAAAGAAGAGATAAAAATGAGCAGAGAAATTCGAATCCACCTCAAATAAGAAAAGAATATTATGAAGAAAGACCAAATGAAGAGAGGATTAGAATAGTTAAACAACTAAAGCGCGAAGATGATAACTTAAAGGATAAAAATTCCGGGCCAATACCCCCCCCTATTTCCAATACTACTAAGGAGAAATCATCATCTAAAGAAAGTAAAAATTATCAATCGCTTGGTGATGACGTAATTAAGAAATATGATGGTGAAGATGATGATGAATTTTTCACTTTAGATACTGACGAAAAAAAGTAGAATCCTCCTTCCAATTATTTCATCTAATTATACAGCAATGATTTTAAATTAATTTAGAAAGAAAATCAAAATGACAAATAAAGAGTTTACAATTGAAGGTATGTCCTGCATGCACTGCGTAAAAGCAGTTGAAATTGAATTAGTAGATTTAGATTTAGAAAGTTCAAAAGTCTCAATAGGCAAAGTAGAAGTAACTTTTGATGAATCAAAAACATCAGAAAATTCAATTAAAAATGCAATTGAAGAAGCAGGATACAAAGTAGTCTAATGAAAGTTTTGTAAAAATGGAAAAAATTATTCTCCCCGTTAAGGGAATGACATGTGCAAGCTGCGTTACAAGAGTAGAAAAAATCACTGGCAAGATTAAAGGAATTAAAAATATTTCTGTTAATCTTGCAAATGAAACACTTAGTTTTGATTCCGAAACTCCGACCGAAATAATAAAGCCGTTATCTGAATCACTCTCGAAATATGGTTATGATATTGATTTATCCGTACTAAATACTAAAGACGCGGATTCAAATATTTATGAAAACAGTAATGATGAGTATTATGAAGAAATAAAAAGTGATTTTATTATTTCGCTTATTTTTGCGATTCCAATTTTTATAATAAGTATGCTTAACGAATATAAATGGTTTCAAGATATTTGGTTTCTAAATGTTTATGATACACAGAAGATTCTATTAATACTTACTACGCCTGTAATGTTTATACCGGGCAAAAGATTTTTTAAATCCTTTGCGAAAAATTTAATCCATTTTTCAGCCGATATGAATTCATTAGTTGCTATTGGAACTGCAGCAGCCTATTTGTATAGTTTAATATCCGTTCTCTTCCCTACGTTAATATCACATCATCCCAATGAAATTCTGCATGTTTATTTTGAAACTGCCGCAGTAATCATCACACTTATACTAATGGGCAAATTATTAGAGCATAGAGCGAAGCGAAAAACTAATAGTGCTATTGCAAAACTTTTAGAACTCCGTCCCGAAACCGCATTAATTATTGAAAATGGTAAAGAAAAAGAGATCCCAATAAGTGAATTAAAAGAAAATCATATTGTTGTAGTAAAACCGGGCACAAAAGTTCCTTCAGATGGAATTATCACTAATGGAATTTCTACATTGGATGAATCAATGATTACGGGCGAAAGCATACCGATTGAAAAAGGAATTGATACAAAAGTCTTTGGAGGTACAATAAATAAATTTGGCACTTTTAATTATTGTGTAACTGAAACAGGTGATAATTCTCTTTTAGGACAGATAATTAAATTAGTAGAGAGTGCTCAAGCTTCAAAGGCTCCAATACAAAAATTAGCCGATAAAATTTCGGGTGTATTTGTTCCGGTTGTAATCCTTATTGCGATTATTACTTTTTTATCATGGTTTTTCTTTGCCGGAGAAAGCTCATTTATACTTGCTTTAACCAATTCAGTAGCGGTATTAATAATTGCCTGCCCATGTGCATTAGGATTAGCTACACCGACAGCTATTATTGTTGGTACTGGTTTAGGTGCTTCAAAAGGTATATTAATTAAGAATAGTGAAACACTTGAGTGGGCACATAAAATTGATACAATGCTTTTTGATAAAACCGGAACTCTTACTAAAGGCAAACCATTTGTAGTAGATTTCAAAAACTATACGAATGAAAAAGAAGTATTACTTATTGCCGCATCATTAGAATCGAAATCAGAACATCCCCTTGCAAAGGCATTGGTAGAATATTCTAAAAAACAAAATATTATCCCTATTGAACCGGAACAGTTTGAATCCTTTCCGGGATTCGGAATAAGAGGAATTGTAAATAATAAAAATGTAATTATCGGTAATAGTAAATTTATTAAAAACCGTTTACCTGAATTAAAATTTGAAATAAATGATAATTCGAGAACATCTATTATTGTGGCAATAGAGAATGAGTTAGCTGCGGTTTTTCAAATTGATGATGAAATTAAAGATGATGCAAAAGAAACAATCGCAGTACTTAATAAACTTGGGATAAAAACTATAATGCTTACCGGTGATAACAATTCTTCTGCGAAGAGAATTGCAGAAGAATTGGGAATCGATGACTATCGTTCTGAATTATTACCAAACGACAAATCTAATATTATTACAGAGCTTCAAGAAAACGAACATTTTGTTGGTTTTACAGGGGATGGAATAAACGATGCCCCTGCACTTGCTAAAGCAAATCTTGGAATATCATTAGCCTCAGGAACTGATATAGCAATTGAATCTTCCGATATAGCTATTATAAATGATAACCTTATCAACGTTGTAAATGCAATAAAAATATCAAATAAAACTATAAGAATTATCAGGCAGAATTTGTTTTGGGCTTTTGTTTATAATGTGCTAGGAATTCCTTTAGCAGCTCTTGGATTTTTGAATCCAATGATTGGAGCGTTAGCTATGTCGCTAAGCTCCGTATCAGTGGTTTCAAATTCACTAAGATTAAGACTTACAAAATTATAATCTATTTTTTGGGGAGTCGTTCTAAATAAGAACTATTACTAAGGATTGTAAATTTTGCTTTGGAGCTCAATTCATCGACACTGCTGCAATTCATATAACTCATAGCACTCTTCAATCCGTCTGAAATTCCATTTACAATATTTTTTACGGGACCTTTATAAGGTATCATAGTTTCTTCTCCTTCGATAAATTCTCCTTTCATCTTTACACCGAAGGAAGCACTTCCCCTATATTTTTTCCAAAGTTGGTCGTTATATTTAATCACCTCGCCAGGTGTTTCTTTTGTGCCGGCTAACATTCTTCCTAACATCACAATATCAGCACCGAGTGCTAATGCTTTAATAACATCACCGGGACTTTTAACTCCACCATCAGCAATAATTGATATATTCATTTTTCCATTTTCTCTAGCAAAATAAGTATCTAATACAGAGGAAACTTGACCGATGCCAATACCGGTTTGAATGGAAGTTGTACAAACACTCCCACCGCCTATTCCTACTCTTACGGCACTTGCTCCCGAATCAACTAATTGTTTTAAGGTAATTCCATTTGCAATATTGCCTACTATTACCCTTAAATTATATTTCTTTTTAATGTCTTCACATTTCTGTAAAACATATTTATTATTTGCATTTGCTGTGTCAATACAAACAATAAAATTTCTTTCGGCAATTTTTTCAATTAGTTTATCATCAGCTGTTAAACTTATCGATACAGCTTTAACGGAAGAATAATTTTCACCACCAAATAATGACGAAAGCGAGGAATCAAATCTATTTACAATTCCTATTGCCCCCAAATTAGTTAGCTCTGAAACCATTGTTAAACCTGAAACTGTATCCATTGGACTTGAAATAATTGGAGTGGTTAGAACCTCACCCAAAAATTCTGTTTTTATATTTATATCTGCCCTGCTTCTTACTTCCGAAATTTCTTCCGGCACTAACGTTATATCATCATAAGTTAAAGATTGATGATAGTTATTTAACTCTTCTTTGGTATATATTTTCATAAACTCCTCAATAAATGCGGATGTAAAATAGATTTCTTTATGATTGATATCAATTAGATTTTTAAATTAGCTAGATTTTTATATCTTTGTTAAATATCATTAATTAAATGGCAGGAATATGACATCAACAACAGGAACTACATGGAAATTTCCAAAAGAATTTTGGTTTGCCAATTTTATGGAGCTCTGCGAACGTGCAGCCTATTATGGATTCTTTATTGTATTAACACTTTATTTGACAGATATAGTCGGATTCAGCGATAAGGAAACAGGTGTAGTTGCAGGTGTTTTTTTTGCATTACTTTATTTTCTGCCACCATTTGTTGGTGCTATTTCTGATAAGATAGGTTTTAGAAATGGCTTAATTTTAGCCTTTTCACTTTTAACTGTTGGCTATTTCCTTCTTGGCGTCTGGCATTCTAAAGCATTAGTCATCTTTTTTCTTGTTATAGTTTTGATTGGTGGTTCTTTTATTAAGCCTTTAATCACTGCTACGGTTGCTAAAACCACTAACGAGATTAATCGAGCAAGAGGATACTCTTTGTTTTATTGGATTGTTAATATCGGTTCTTTTAGTGGTAAAACTTTCGTCCCTTATATTCGTCAAGGTATTGGTTTAGAATATGTGAACTTTTTCTCTTCCGCGATGTCATTTGTTGCTCTACTTTTTGCAATATTTATGTTCAAAAATTTTGAGAAACAAAGAGAAACTAAATCTCTAACAGAAGTATTTGCTGCATTAAAAAGAATTTTTTCATCTCCAAGATTAATAATATTAATATTAATTGTAACCGGATTTTGGATTATTCAACATCAACTTTACGCTACGATGCCAAAATATGTTATTAGATTATTAGGTCCTGATGCTAAGCCGGAATGGCTTGCAAACGTTAATCCTTTAATTGTTGTTATGTTTGTTGTTCTCATCACTCAATTAATGAGGAAATTCAAAGCAGTTACTTCCATGCTAATAGGAATGGTCTTAATGCCATTCTCTGCATTTGCTATGTCTTTGAGTCAACCCGGACAAATATCCAGCGGAGAATTGGTTTCATTTTTTGGTTGGTTTGATCTGCATCAGCTCACATTAATGATGATAATAGGTATTGGAATTCAAGGATTAGCTGAGTGTTTTATTTCGCCCCGTTTTTTGGAATACTTCTCGCTGCAAGCACCCAAGGGTGAAGAGGGACTTTATCTTGGATTTAGTCATCTCCATTCGTTCTTTTCTGCATTAGCCGGATTTATTATGTCAGGTTATTTATTAGATGCTTATTGCCCAGATCCGAATACCTTACCGGCAGGACTAACAGAAATCCAACGTGCAGCTTACTATTCTGATGCACATGTAATTTGGTATTACTTTATGGCGATTGGTTTTGTTGCAGCAGTTGCTTTATTTATATACAAGATTGTTGTCGATAAGATTGATGCTAAAAAGGAAGCTCAAGCAGATTAAAGATATATTTATAGTTACTGTGGAATCCCTTCTGCAGTAACTATTTTTTACTTATCCATTATACATTTATCTTTTGCATAAAAATGGCATTTAGAGCAATGGCTTTTATCTTGAACAACCTTTTTAGATTTGATTTTATTAATTACTCCCTTAAGGTAATTGCTAAATTTATTAAGCTCAATAACTCCTATTTCGCTTACAAACTCTAATTCGGGCTTCTCGACAAATATTATTCGTAGTCTAAAAATCTTGTATTCTTCGTACTTTTTACTTAGTAAAAATGCATAAAAAAATAATTGCACAAGATAATTTTGAAATTTCTCTTCAGCTTGTTTTGGAGAATTTAATTTATCAGTTTTGTAGTCAATAATATGGATTATCTTTTCTTTTTCATCAAAGACTACTTTATCAATTACACCATATAAATAATCTTCATCAAATCTATTATACAATTCATATTCGTTTTTAAATAAAGAGAAGGAATTAATTTGCTTATATGTAGGAGTTTCATAATACTTAGATACAGAGGAATGTATTTGATCAATCAATGTTTCACTAATCGAAATGGGATGTTCAAGAAATTCATTTCGAATTTCCGTTTTAATTACTTCTCTCAAGTTCTCCGCTGCAACATTCACTTCTAAGATTTTATGAATTATTCTTCCTCTCATATCAGAAGGGATCATAAATTCTTCATCTTCTTTTTCCTTAAAGTCAAACTGAATGTCTGTTTTCTGGAATAGTTCATTGACTTTGTTAAATCCCAAATCATATATAAGATGATATTTTACAGGGCATTGACTAAAAACTGCAATCTTTGTTGCAGAATAAAATTCATTCTTAGGATATTCATTAAAGCTTATATCATCATCAATAAATAAACTCTTTTTCTCTAATACTTCTTCAATTTTAGTGATCTTTTTTTCGTCAATTGTATTTAATATCGGGATTGAAAAAGAAATTGCATGATTCTCTGTATAAAATTTTTCTTCTTCATCCTTAAACATGAATTCTAATTTACTTTTTATATCAACACATTCTTTGCCTTCTAAATCAAAAGTTTTATAAAGTAACCCAAGAAAAGATGTTTCATATTTCCGCTCCTTAATTGTAGCAGTTAAATAAAGATATTTTTCAGCTCGTGTAACTGCCACATAGAATAGTCTTTTAGCTTCAGCAATTTCTTTCTTTTTTTGAATAAAATCAGTCAAGTATAACTGCGGTGGCTTTTCGAATCCTTGAAAATAATTACTGTTTATTGGTAGATGAGACATATAACCAAATACCGAACTGATACCAATAACCCCTTTTCTATTATCATTAGAATTAATAAAATTAGATTCGCATTCGACTACAAAAACCGCCTTGAACTCAAGACCTTTAGAACTGTGAATAGTCATTATGTTTACTTTTTCTTTTCCTAATTCTACTTCCCCTTGCCCTTCATCATCAATTTTTGAAATGGCTTCTTTTAAAAACTGCACATAATCATAAATAGTTTTAAATCCGAGTGATGTATATTCTCTCGATTTTTGAATTAGCTTATTAATATTTGCAAGATCTTGCTCAGATTGCTTTCTCGAAGAAACAATCGATAGATAATTGGAATCCAAAATTATTTCTATCATTAATTCGTGAATGCTCAATTCATTCACTTTAGAAATACTGTTCTTTAACTTATCAACCGATGATTTTATTGTATTATTATCTTTGGAATAATTGATTAATTTGTTAAAAAGATTTTTCCCTTCGTAAGAAACAATTTTCACAAAATCCAAATCACTAAAATTAAAGAAAGGGCTTTTTAATATACCTAATAAAGCTATGTTATCGGATTGATTGAGTAAAAATGCAAAATAATTATAGAGATCATATACTACCTGTTTTTGATAAAAACCCGTACCTTTTACAATCTGATAAGAAATATTATGTTTTATAAGTGCTGCTTCAATTGGTTCAAATGCACTTCTTTTTCTTGATAAAATTGCAATATCAGAGAGATTAATTTCATCTTTTTCTGAATTTATTAACTCCAAAATCTTTAATGCTATTAATTCATATTGATTAGCCTGTTCGTTCTCTTCTGATTCAATATTTTCACTTTCTTCTTTAATATTTATTTCTACTTCTTTCTTTTTCTCTATTAGTAATTCTATTTCGCCTAAATCATCAATCGGTTTAGTACATATCAATGGTTCATATCGGACTTCATTAAACTCCGGGTTAGGATTAAAAAAAAGTCGTGAAAATAATAAGTTAGTGAATGCTGCAATTGCTGGATAGAGTCTGAAACTGTGAGGTAATGTAAGAATACTTTCCTGTTCATTCTTACTTTTTATTAATTCATTTGTTTTACGAAAAACCGAAAGGTCTGCATTTCGAAACATGTAAATGCTCTGCTTTTCATCACCAACTACAAATAAATTACCTCTCTTTAATTCATCTAATAATGGTACAAATATTTGATATTGAATTTCATTTGTATCTTGGTATTCATCTATCATAATGAATTTATATTTCTCTTTAAGCATCGAAAGCACTTCTTCTTTTGCGAATAGTTCTTTAGTAAAGAGCAATAAATCCTCATAATCCAAAAGAGATTTTTTTCTTTTCTTCTTCTGATAAAGATCAAAAATGCATTTAACAATTTTTGATACTATCAACCCGTAAGTTGCAGAAAATTGAAGCAATGCAAATGATTCTTTATTGAGCTTAGAATCCAATATATCGACTATCGATGTTTGTAGATTATCGATAGAGCTAAAATCAAATCCTTTTATTTTACTTAGGTAGCCGGATTTTCTAATAGTACCTTCTTTTGTTACAAATGATTCCAATATTTCAAACAGAATTGCCAAATCTTCAATAAAATTATCTGAATTTCTTTTTCCTAATATCACCGATATTTTTAATCCATACTTGTTATTGGAGTCGGCACTTAATACAAAATTATTAATTCCATCAATCGAAGAAAATAGTTCGCCTAAATCACTTTTAAAAACTGATTTGAACTCGTGAATAAATCTATCTTTAATTATCTCTGCAATTTCTTGAGAATCATAGTTATATAATTCATTTGAAAGCCGAATCATTGTATCACGCTTATCGAATAATTTTTTTATTTGTCCTATTAGGTTATCTTTTGCCCCGATAATCCTGATAAGGGATTTAAAATCTTCTGAGATTTCTGTACCTACAAGATTTTTAGAAATATATTCATCAACTGTCAATTCAAAAAGTTCATTCATTTCGCTACCGGTAAGAAGAGAAAAATTCACATCGATACCTGCTTCAGGTGCGAAACTCTTTAATACCCTTGAACAAAATGAATGTATTGTTGAAATATTTGCAGATGGTAACTGCCTTCTTAATTGGTCTAATTTTTCAAAATCTTCACTCGATTCCGATAATCTCCCATTTATCTCCTGTGAAATTTTCTTATAAAGCTCTTTAGCCGCTTTATCAGTAAATGTAATTGCAATAATCTCTTCAATTAATAGATCTTGCTTTAAGAATATTTCGACAAATCTCTTAGAAAGAACAAACGTTTTTCCTGAACCCGCATTTGCTACGAGCGATATATGCTTTTCAATATTTAATGCTTGCGCTTGGTATGGAGTAATTGTTGACATTACTAATTCACCGGTATTGTAATTTTAAATGTTGTTCCGGTTATGGAAGTTTCTTCAATTATGATATTCCCCTTTAAATAAATTAAATAATTTTTCGCCATATATAATCCAAGACCCATACCTGAAGATTTTGTTGAAAAATTTTCATCAAAGATCTTAGGTACTATCATTTCGTCTATCCCTTTACCATTATCTTTGACTAATATTTCTACAATATTGTTTATTATACTTTCATTTATTGTGATATTTGTAGCCCCTGATTCAATGGAATTGCGAATTAAATTTACAAAGATTCTCGTTAATTGCTGTTTATCTCCTTTGATAAGAACCGATTTAGACTCATTAAATGAGATTGACAATTTGGATTCAGCGAATAAATCAATTGCATTCCGAATAATATCAGTCAATTCGATTTCTTCAATTTGATAGAGGGGCATTCTTGCGAAATTCGAAAATTCTGATGCAATATTTTTTAATATTTCAATTTGATTAAGTAGTATTGATGTTACTTTACTGAAAATTGAATCAAACTTTGGAGATTTTTCCTCATAACTCGCAACTAATTGCTGGACCGAAAGCTTCATTGGTGTAAGCGGGTTCTTAATTTCATGTGCTACTTGGCGTGCCATCTCTTTCCATGCTGTCTCTCTTTCTAATTGCGATAATTTTATTTGACTGTCCTGTAAGTCTTTAACCATCTGATTAAATCCGTTTATCAAATCTTTTAATTCATCATTTCGGTCATGATCAACATGAACACTAAAATCACCTGCGGCTAATCCTTTTGTTGCGCTTACTAATTTATTTATTGGTTTAGATAATTGCTTCGCTAATAAAGTGCTTATAATTATTATTAATATTACTGCCAATGAATAACTACTGAATAAGAATATATCCATTTCTATATCTGAATATGGAACAGTAATAGTGTTGAATAAATCATTGACTTCAAAGATCAATTCTTTCCCTTGAAGATTATAGCGAACAAAATATGATTGATACTTATAATTCTCGATCTCATTATTTACGAGTATTTCGTTTTTTCTATTCCCAATCAATTCATAATATATAGTTGAATTTAGATTTGATGATAGAACTCCTGATTGGTAATAATTTGGATTTGAAGAATAGAGCAACTTAGATTCTTCATAAATATTATAGTTCACTCCCAAATCCGCTTTCGCCTTTGCATTTATTATTGCAAAGTTTGCTGATGAACTATTATAATAGTTATCCAAATATTTAAAAACCTGATCTGCCCTTTTACCTAATTTATAAATTACTAATTCTCGATTTTTTTCTTCTGTTACATTTCTAAAATAAATCGCCATTATAAGTAACGGTATTATCGATATGATTAAAAATGAGATTGTTAAGTTTATCTTAAATGTAAATAGTTGACTAATTTTCTTCCGATTTAGAATTAAAGCAGTAAAGATAAAAATTAAAGAGAGCAATAAAGCATGTACTAAGAAGACTTTGAAAAAATCGAATAGTTGAAGTGATATATCTCTAATTTCCATTCCTGCTGCAATAAAATGATCATGGTATTTATCTTTTTGTATAAAGAAAACAAAATCTTTTGAATTGGTATTTAATTCTGCCCAAGCTTCATTAAAACTATTAAATGAAGAATTAGTTAATTCTACAATATCATTTTCCCCAAAAATATCATCACCGATAGAACTTACTAATGAACCTTCTCCAATTTCTAATACATGAAGCCGCTTAGAGTCAGCAGCTGAAAGTATTCCTGTTTGTGTGATTTTTAAAAAATCAGGGAAAGGATTATTTATGAGGTTTGAAAGTTGATAATATGCTTCTATCTTTACTAAAATTTTCTTAATACTGTTGAGTTTAACTTCTGAAATACCAGATATTAATTTATTGTTTGTAAATGGGGAAATCTCTCTGCTAATTTTAATCTCTTCATTAATATTATTTGTAAATATGCTATTAGTATCATTAGATTCAGGAATTGTTGAAAACCCTCCTATATAAGAACCTGTTGAATCATAAAAATCGATACTACTTGGAATGCTCTCTGAATAAAGAAAACTTTTACTCCAAAAATTAAACGCCAATGGACTATAATTTTTTATTTCGCTATTTCCATTATTCTCAAATAAATTTGTTTTAATATCTTGAATAGTTTTAAAAACAAAAAACTCAGTAATGCTTTCGTCTTTATCAAAAAATTGTTGCACGGTTAGTTTTAAAGATTCTTTTTCTAAAAGTGAATTATAGTATCCCAATAGACTTACAGAGATAATTGATGCAGAAAAACCTATGTATAGATAAGCTGTTTTTATTAATTCTTTTTTATTGAAAATAAATAAGGCAATTAAAAAAGATAATGATATAAATAAAAAACGAATAAAAGATGTGCCTTGTGGATCTTTTTGGAAATAATCATATAGCCATCCAATTAATTGGAATACTAAAAAATACCCAAAAGTAAAATATTTACTGCCCCACCTCTGCTTAATATATCGTATTGATGCAAAAATTATATAAGTCGAAAAACAGAAAACAGAATACCCCAACATTAACAAATTAATCAGCATTAGTAATTGCGGAAGATTCGGCACCAAAGAAAAATCCTTAAAATACCTGATACTTGAATCGAAGATTATACTTTTTACAGATGCCCCTAATCCACGAAGCGAAAATAGCACAAATAACGAACCAATTATTATTGCAGATAATTTTAGATAGTTAAAATTAATTTCGCTTTTATTTACACAAACCGTAGTTGCGAGCAAATTCCCGGTTAGGTATCTAAACGTACGGTAAATAAAAAACGTGAATAAAACTAAGGTTAGAAATAATTCTAAAGGTGTACTTACTAATCCATACCCAAATTTTGAGGAAAAATTTACCGGGTCAGAAATTGATGATTTAATAAAAATTGCGGGTATTTCTAAGACAAAAAGCAGTATTCTTAAAAGTAAAAGTATTACGAAAAGATAAAATATTTTTTTTGTTTCGGAGCTCTCGCCTAAATACAAATTTTTATAACCATAGAACACAAAAAATAGTATAATAAATGTAATTATAATTCTGATTGACTCAATTATGGATGAAACATATTCTAATTCAATATCCAAAAATGGTTTCTCAAAACTAAATGCACAAACTGCGTTTTTATTGGTATCATAATAGATGAATGCGTGAACTCTTCCATCGGTTTTTAGACTTTCGTTGGTAGAAAAATTAATCGAAACTTTTACGCCTTCTTTTTTGCTTAATATTTCACTTAAGTTATTATTCTCGTAATATATCCCCTTGAATTGATATTTTTTCTCAATCGGTAAAGACGCAATAATTCTATATAGATTATCTTTATAGATTAAAGAATCTGAATAAGAGAAATAAAAAAACCGCTCATCCGAAGAAACAAATAATCCGTGATTTAATTTAGTAAGTAATGAATCATTATGAATGTTCTGGTTAGACCATCTAACTAATTTATTATTACTATCATAAACTTCTATTGATATTAAAGAATTTGAGTGGGATAAAAGCAAATCTAAATTCCGGTTTTCATTTATAACATCGATTAATTTAGATTCAGTCTTCGAAACTTCTTTTCTAATATCTTCTTCAATACTAATTATTTTTGACTTAAGAATTTCGTTCCAGTTCGATTTAACATACTTATTAATGGGAGATTCGAAAAAAAAGGAAAGTACCAAAATTGAAATTAGTGCAAAAAGGAAATACCCTTTTTTATTTTGGGATTTGATTATTCTTCTCATTTAATTGATAGTTATTTGAGTTATTACCCAATCGGAATTAATCTGTTTTAATGAGATAAATACTGAAGATGAAGTACGGTTACCTTTAGTAACATATTTTAAGGTACCTGATGCGAATGGTGAATTGCCTTCAATAACTTGATTATTTATTCTAAATCCAATCGGCTTATTAACCGAAAAAAAATCTTTAAGAATATAAAAAGCCTGATTTTGGCTATAATATCCGGTTACAGAATTTGATAAGCTTAAATATGTTTTATCTCCAAAGTAATTAGAAAATTTATCAGTATTGCCATTATTTAATCCATCTTCAATTTTTATAAAGATTTTCTGAACTTCATTTATTTTTCTATCTTGTGGTAATGCCACTGATTGAAAAACAACTATTAGTATTAGGATTAATAATTTTTGCATATTCAAGTGAATTTATTTTTTTAAGTTACTAAATAATAATAAAAAAGCATACCACTTGGGTATGCTTTCGTTAAGCGAAACAAATAATTTTTATTTATAAGTCTTATTAACCTTACCATCTTTTGGTCTATATTTCTCTGTAATCTCACGTTTAAGTTCTCTATTACCTTCTATTGACTGGTATGCCCAATCGAATACCATTCTTTCTTGCGTCATCTGTTTGATTCTAACTTTAGCAAAATGATTATCTACAGTCCAAACAACATAAGTGTGACCGATTTTAGCTTCTTCATATTTTACATTATCACCATCATATAAAGGAGCCCATCCACTTGTAGGCGCATACTTAACATCATAAATGTCATAAGTAGAACCCATATCCTGGATGTCAGAATCTTTCCACACATTTAAGTAAAAAGTACCATTGTAGTTTTCAAAGAAAAAATCACTTAAATCGCTATCATAAGGAACAACTTCTTCGTCTGCAAAATAGAATCCGCTCGAATTAGGAAATTTTAGATAATCATAAATAGCTCTATTAAATCCCTCAGGACGTGGTGTGCTATATACTTCGTCATAACTTAATTCACTTTCGTTTCCATTATAATCATAAGCAGCTACTCCATAATAATAAGTCTCTCCATTTTTAGCACCATAATCAATAAATGATTTATTTTTTGTACTGCCTAATAATTCATAAGTACCATTATAACTATAGCTGTAATAAACATTATAACCTGCAAGATCACTTTCATTATTATGATCCCAATAAATATCAACTCGGTTATCACCTGTAACGGTAGTAACGTTTCTTGGTGGAGCAGGAGGAAAGTCATCATAACCAGCACCGAAATCATTACATCCTATCAAAATTAATGGTAAAGCTGCAATTAATAGTATTCTTAATATGGATTTCATTTTAAACCCCCTTATCAATTATTTATACTATTATTAATCAAATGATGTGCCAGCCGCTATTACTTCTTTTTGACTTAAAAACGAACTTATTGAAGGATAAAAATCGACACTGTTCATAAATAAATATGAACAGTGTGTAATTTTTAGGACAGTTAGATATTACTAAATTTTCCGTTCATATACATTTTTTTGTTATTAATCACGGCTACCGATTTTCCGGTTAATAAACGTTTATCATAAGGTGAATTTTTTGATTTAGATTTGAACTGGGAATGATCCACAGTCCAGACAAAATCAGGATCAATAATAGTTAGATTAACAGCTTCTCCCACTTCAAACTTAGGAACGGGAAGATTAAGTATTTTTCTCGGATTGATAGATAATTTTTCTATTAGCTGTTCGATAGTTAATACTTTCTTATGAACCAATTCAGAAAGAGCTATTCCTAATTGAGTCTCTAAACCAAGAATACCATTTGGCGCATAAATAAATTCCATCTCTTTTTCTTCAATTGAATGAGGAGCGTGATCACTTGCAATACAATCGATAGTACCATCTTTAAGTCCCTTAATAATCTCATCTAAATCGGTTTTTGTTCTTAAAGGAGGATTCATTTTATAATTTGTATCATACGATTTTATTTGATCATCTGTAAAAGTAAAATGATGTGGTGCTACTTCGGCAGTTACTTTAATGCCTTTCTTTTTAGCTTCGCGAACCATTTCTACCGATTTAGCCGAACTAATATGAGCAATATGAACTCTGCTTCCGGTAAATTCAGCCATAATAATGTCACGCATCACAATAAGGTCTTCAGCTACCGTAGGAATACCATGAAGCCCTAAAAGAGTAGAATTAACCCCTTCATTCATTGCCCCATTTGCTAAAGTCGGGTCTTCACAATGCTCAATTACAGGTAGGTCGAACATACCACAATACTCAAGAACATTTCTTAAAATCGATGCTGTTTTTATTGCAACACCATCATCTGAAACTGCAACTATTCCTGCCTCAAAAAGCTCATTTATCGGAGAAAGGGCTTCACCTTTTCTCCCAAGTGTCGCTGCACCAACAGGATAAACATCCACCAAGTGGTTCTTAGATTTTTCGATAATAAAACGAACGGTTTCTGCAGAATCTATATCTGGACTTGTATTTGGCATACATGCAATCCCTGTAAAGCCGCCAGACGCTGCGGCATTACTACCGGTTTCAACAGTTTCTTCATCTTCCCTTCCCGGTTCTCTTAAATGAACGTGCATATCGAAAAGACCCGGTGATGCAATTTTACCATCACAATCGATTACTTCTGAATTTTTTATTTCGGCTTCACTTAAATCGCCTATCTTTTTTATTATTCCGTCTTCAATTAATAAACTTAATTTTGAATTGAGATTTTGAACGGGATTTATCAATAAAACATTTTTTAATACAATTTGCATTTTCCACCCTCTTTTAGTGCATTGTACCTAATAAATATAAAACAGCCATTCTGACTGCCACTCCATTTGTTACTTGGTCTAAAATTACTTGATAAGGTCCATCAGCAACTTCAGAAGATATTTCTACACCTCTATTAATTGGTCCGGGATGCAGAATTACAATATCTTTATTGTAATTAGCAATTCTTTCTGATGTAACACCATAATAATTATGATACTCACGTGTAGAAGGAATATTAGAACCGGCATTACGTTCCAATTGGATTCTAAGAACGTTTAGAACATCATTTTCAGAAATCGCTTTATTAATATCATGGTAAACTTTTACTCCTAATTTTTCTATTCCTAAAGGAATCATAGTGGCCGGACCACAAACTGATACTTGCGCTCCCATAGTCTTGAGACCAAAAATATTCGAGAGTGCAACTCTGCTATGAGCTACATCTCCAACAATACACACTTTCAGACCTTCAATTTTTCCAAGCCGCTCTTTAATAGAATACATATCAAGTAAAGCTTGGGTCGGATGTTCGTGAAGCCCATCTCCTGCATTAATTATATTTGCCGCTGATATTCTTGTAAGATATAAAGGCACTCCGGCAGATTCATGACGCACTACTATCATATCCAATTTCATTGCTTCTATATTTCTGACAGTATCTTTAAAGGTCTCTCCCTTTTTTGTACTGCTTGTAGAAGTGGAAAAATTAACTGTATCTGCAGAAAGACGTTTCTGCGCTAATTCAAATGATATTCTTGTTCGAGTAGAATTTTCGTAAAAGAGATTTACTATTGTCTTGCCTTGAAGTGTTGGTACTTTTTTGATCGGTCTATCTAATACTTCTCGGAAAGTAATTGCAGTATCTAAAATTAATTCTATATCTTCTCTCGGAACTCCATTCAACCCAAGTAAATGTCTGCTTGATAATGGCATTTAATACTCTCTATTTAATTGTTGGTGCATTTACTAAATAAACGGCATCTTCACCGTCTGTCTCTTGCAATTTTACTTTTACTTCTTCATCGATAGATGTAGGGATATTTTTTCCTATAAAATCAGCCTTGATTGGTAATTCTCTATGCCCTCTATCAACAAGTACACACAAACGAATTGTGCTCGGTCTTCCTAAATCCATTAGTGCATCAAGTGCAGCTCTTACTGTTCTTCCCGTATAAAGTACATCATCAATTAATACTACATTCTTTTCATTAATATCGAACGTGATATTAGTTACTGAAACTTCAGGTTGTTTTAATCTGGTTCTGAAATCATCCCGATAAAGAGTTACGTCCAAAATTCCGGGAATAATATTCGAGTTATCGATCTCATTGATTTTAGAAGTAATGCGGTTACAAAGAAATTCTCCTCTTGTACGCATACCTATTAATACAAGGTTTTCTGTTCCCTTATTACTTTCAATGATTTCGTGAGAAAGTCGTGTGATAGTTCTTTTAAGACCTTCAGAATCAATTACGGTTGCTTTTATATCCATATAAAAAAAATCCCCAGTCGGGCAAATCGCCGCTGAGGTCTATCTCCATTTATTTATTTTATTATTTTTCATTTCCTTTTCTATCTCTCCGGATAAATTTAAAGGTTATTTATTACTCAAAGTTAGTTTTTATTATAAAAAAAGTAAAGAAAAGAATTTTAAAAGGAGCAGAATTGATGAAAATATTTTATTTTAGGCATTGGAAAATATTCGGGGTGTAGCGCAGCCCGGTTAGCGTGCTTCGTTCGGGACGAAGAGGTCGGGAGTTCGAATCTCCCCACCCCGACTAATAAACAAAAAAAAGCCATCTATTCGATGGCTTTTTTAATTTCTATTTCTTTAAGTAGAATTTTAGTTTGTCTTAAATTCAATTCTTCTATTCATTGCTCTTCCATCAGCAGTATTATTATCAGACATTGGATTTGTTTCTCCGTATCCTTTTACAGATAGACGACTTGCTGAAATTCCACGTGCTTCTAAATAATTCTTTACTGCATTAGCTCTTTTTTCAGATAATTTTTGGTTATATGTTTCTGAACCAATACTATCTGTATGACCTTGAATCTCAACTTTCAAATCAGGGTTATTTAATAATACACCAACTGCATGAAGAAGTACAGGATAAGATTCAGCACGTAATTTAGCGCTGTTAAAATCGAAATTAACTCCAACTAAAACCCAATTCTCATTGCGTGCAGCCTGAGCAACAGGTTTTTCTACTACTACTTCCTTAACAACTTCTTTTGGAATATGTTTCTTTACCATCTCTTCAATTCTATCATAATCAACTTTTTCTTGTTCTACTGTAATACCGGTATAAAGCTGGCAATATTTAGATTGAGGTCCTTTATCGAAATAATAAAGAAGTCCAAGATTCACTGATAAATATGAATCTTTTCCATTAACTTCACCAACTCCTAGAGCACCGTCTAATTCAGAATTTAGAGTTAAGTTATAAGCAGCTTCTGAAACAAATTTCCAATCTGTATCAATAGCCCATTCAAAACCGAAACCGCCATTGAACTTTGCAACAGCTGCGTTTTCATCTAAGAATGTTGTAGCATAATTATCAAGCATTCTATATACTACACCACCACCGCCAAATAAATATGGAGTTACAGGTTCGCATGGAACAAAGTAGTACATAAAATCTAAGTTACCACTAATAGCATTAGTAACAGTAGTATTTACTCCGGTTAAAGGGGAAGTAAATTCACCTTCCATATGAGCATAAGCTCCTTTTAATCTAAGCGCTACATGTTCTGAAAAGTTTCTTTGGAGTGATACATAAGCTCCATAATTTGAATTTAAAGGAGATGTATTCGCGCTTAGTAATCTTGGATACTTAAACCCAAATCCTAATCCCCATGAATCTGTAGCAAGCTGTGCTTTTACGGGTACTACGAATGTAGCAACCAATAAAAGAACAATAATAGGCATTAATTTTTTCATATTTTCCTCCTTAATGAGGGATTAATTATTTAATTTGACAAAAAACTCGGGAAATAAATTTTACCGAAGTTTTGACACTCCGGTAAATAAATATCTATTAAATACCACCTTGGTTATGTCTATCAACCCAACGGTTACCTTCAATTACAAATTTTACTATTGTATAAGGTACTTGTACCGAATAAGCACCAGCAGTTATAACACCATTTTTTGTTTGTGTTACTTTAACAAGTGATGGTTCTACATAAGTCCATACTCCCGCAGGAGTTGTTGTTGGCTTTGTAGGAACTGAATAGTTCAATTGATATGTTAAACCTACATTAAAAGGGGTACCTTCCTTCTTTTCAACAAGTTCTTTAATCCAAGTAGTAGCAAAATTTGCATTAGCAACAAGTGCTAAATTATTTTGATAATCTTGACTTGCTAATGTAACAGGAGTTCTAACTTCCGAAGAAACTGAAGTTGAGAAAGCTATGTTTATTAACAATCCCCAAGGAGTAAAGTGAGTAACGGTTCCTTTAGCAGTTAAACCATCTGCTTGAACAGTTGCTGTACCTTCTTGAACCCATAGACCGGTATTCTTATTAAAATATCTCAATGGAACCACAGCGCCTACAACTTGTCTTACGGCTAAGGGTATTGTAATAGTAACTGGTTGATTAAACGTTGTACCATCAGGTCCAAAATCTGCCATACCTATGCCTGCAGAATTTTGAGTTGGGGGTGTTGGAGGTGCAGTTGACAATGTTAATGGGGCAATAGAAACAGTAGTATTCGCAGGTAATGCATTTGCTGGAATAGCTACAGCAACTTGTGTAGACGTCAAAGCTTGTTGTGGATTAGCACCTGCGTTTCCACCAGTGGCAGCAGTTACTGCTGTGGTTGTAGCTTGTATTTTTGCAAGAAATACTGGAGATAATGTAACGGCTCTTCCTGCATAATCAATATTTGCTAATGCTGTTCCATATGCATAACCGCTTGCAGTAGAAGAAACTAATAATTGTGATGGACTACCTGCAAAACTTGCTACCGGTACTGAAAACATTCCTTTTGAATCTGTTGTTGCTGTTACTAAATTAGATCCATCAGTCTTTGTAATTGCAACACCTGCATTAGCAATAACTGAATTATTTGCTAAGTCTTTTACAAAACCTTCAATTACGAATGGAGTTGGATCTGGAGCTGGTGGTGATGGTATTTCTGGTCCTACTCTTGAACTTTCGCAGCTATAGAAAACAAATGACGTTAGCAATAGAACTGCGAAAGATGTGAATAAAGAACTCTTGAAAGTATGCGATTTCTTCATTTAGCACCTCTTTTTGGTATTTAGTTAATATAATTTATAAAATAATTTTTTATAAAGCTTGGATTTGTTTTTTCCAACAAGCTGTTAATTGAGTTTCCCGTCTTATAAGATCGCCCTCTTTGTCCGGGTATCAATCCTCTTACTCTATACTCCCACCTATAATTATCTGATGTTTTTATTCTTACGATATTTGGTTTAAGATGTTTCGATGGAAACAGTGGTATAACAAAATTAAAACCTCCATTATAATTTCCTCCTTCGGAGTAAATTGCAAAAAAGCCAATCTCGATTTCACCAAACTGTCTATTTACATCAAACCTCAAACTCATATCTTTATAAATAAACTTTCCTGCCGTTATACCTAATGTCAAATCATATTCAGGTACTCGATATTCTGTATTAATATTGCCTGTAACTAAGTATGGTTCCGAATAAAAAACTTTTCCAAACATCAATTGGGCGAACCCAGTATAACCAAAATTCAAACCCAAAGAAAAGTTACCGTTATTATAATACTTTTTTCCTTCAAAATCGACCCCATATCGATTATTAGTGAAATATCCCACAGAGCCTAAAAGAAAAACTGAATTTGGTAAACGAATAAACTGGCTAAGTGAAATAATGCCTTGACGAACTGAATCTTCCAATACTGAAAATTCATTATATAAAGGAACTATTGTTTCAACTGACATACTCAAACCGGAAAAAATATTTGTATTAATTTCAGGAAGAAGATTTAACTGTGCCTGCACAGGATTACTATAATCTCCAAACTCTCCCTTAAAATCCGGTTTAACGACTAAATCAAATTTCAAATTCGATGAGTTAATTGGTTCTATATCTTTGACTTTATTCCAATACTCATCAACATCAAAAATATAATCTACAAATCTTCTTTCATCTACATTATATACAAATAATGAAAGAGGAATATTTCTATTAAGAATAATAAAATAAATTTCTTTATAGTCTTGTAGTGCTTCTTCTATAAGTTTTGTAGCATTTTTTAGTGCAGTTGCTTCAAATCTGTATAGACGATTTTCATAAGAAATAAATAAAGAACTATTTTCCGCTTTTATTCTAATATTTTCAAACCCATGATTTGATAATATATCTCCGATCTTTTTCACTGAATTTTGTGCGGATAAGTTCCCCATAAAAACAAAGAAAAGAACAATCAAAAAACGAAAAGTCTTTATACCCATATTATAAATATTTTTCCTAATAATGCTGTGATTAGTAACACAGTGCCCTCCGGAAAAGGTGAGTAACAACTAAGCCAAATTCCTTTGATAAATAATATATTAATTAAATCATTAACTTTCAAAGAAAAACATCTTTTTTTTCATTAATAAATTATTACTAACTTTGAAAGAAAAATACAAATTATAAAGAGGAATTTATGGCAAGCAATCATTCTTTCGATATTGTTTCAGAAATTGATTTTCAAGAAGTTGATAATGCTATTAATCAAGCGATTAAAGAAATCCACCAAAGGTATGACCTTAAAGATTCTTTAACGGAAATTGATGTTAATAAAAAGGATAAATTATTAACCATCAATACAAAAGATGATTATAGCAGAAAACAATCTCTCGATATAATTCAGTCAAAATTCATTAAGAGGGGTATATCAATAAAAGCATTGAAATATGAAGAACCGGAACCTGCAGCTAATGGAAGATTAAAACAGAAAATAGTTTTACAAAGCGGAATCTCCAAGGATAATGCAAAACTTATTACTAAACTAATAAAAGATTCTAAACTGAAAGTTAATGCACAGATTCAAGATGAACAAATTAGAGTGCAGGCAAGTAAGATTGATGATCTACAAGATGTAATGAAATTAGTAAAGGAAGCAGATTACGATTTCCCCGCTCAGTTCACAAATTTTAAATAAAAAAAAGCCGCTTCATAAAAGCGGCTTTCTTTTACAACTTTTTATTAATACAGATTAGATTGAATATCTAATACCTAATTGCATTGCCCATCTTGATGTTAAATCGTTGATTGTCCAAGCTACGTTTCTTGCAGGTTTAGAGAATGTATAAACAGGAGCATTCTTCTTTCCTTCGTAAGTAACTTTACCTTGTAATGTAACAGTGTTATATGTTGAAAATACACTTTCGTCTTTTCCCCATTCATTGTTAAGTAAGTTAAGAACGTTAAGAACATCCAATGATAACTGGAATTTACCCATACCTAAGAAATCAGGAATATCTTGAGTAAATCTAAAATCAAGAATATTTCTCCATGGATTTGAGGCACCATTACGTTCAGCAATTTTACCTCTATTTTCACTTAAGTAATCATTGTTCTGAATGAATGCGTCTAAATCATTCCACATAGAAGCTGCCGCAGGTTTATATTGGTTACTAACAATTGTACCTAACAAGATTTCTGAGCTGTTTCTTGGAATGTAGA
>Ga0172380_10001887_pt1 | contig 34965 bp, 38 predicted proteins | sample Leawe162metaG_FD_119747 | JGI IMG/M metagenome (GOLD analysis project Ga0172380, IMG submission 119747) | Leachate microbial communities from a municipal landfill in Southern Ontario, Canada - Leachate well 162 metaG | ecosystem: Engineered > Solid waste > Landfill > Unclassified | place...
ACCCACACACGGACGCCTGGGGAGATGAGGTGCTTGATGGCGCTGTCCACCAGCGTGCTCACGCTGTCCAACAGGTCGGTGGTGATGACCGCCGGCCCGATGATCCCGCGGACGACGCTGCGCAGGTAGTAGGCGCCATAGTCGAGGGCCACCGTCCAGCTGGACTGGCGGTACTCCACGGAACTGGTGTCGGTGGTCAGCGACATGCGGGTGACGACGCCGCTCCCGCCCTGCGCCGGGATGAGGATCCAGGCGCCGCCTCCCGCCATCAGGTTCAGCTGGGCCTCGGTGAAGTAGCCCTGGGTGCGCTGCACACGCGTCAGGCCGCCGACCGGCAGGTTCGTGAACCCGACCTGCGGCATGTACGACGCCTGCATGCCGGCGAGAGCGCAGCACGCGTAGTACCCTTCGACCGCCGTCTCGAGCCCGCCGATGGTGGTGATCACCTCGTCGGGGATGACCATGCGCACGCGGCGATCCGCGAACTCCTGGCCGAGGTCGTAGATGGCTTCGGACGCCGACGTCTTGTCGTAGGTCGTACCGCTGTACAGGGACGCCCCGATCTTCGCGATCGTGAAGGGCTCGTCGACGAGCGTTGCCGCCACCATGGCGAGATAGTCGGCGTCTGCCGCCAGCGCGAAGGGCAGCGTCGTGCCGGCGTACGGCATGATGGTCACGTTGGAGCCCATCGTCGAGGCGACCGCGAACATCGTCGAGCCGTAGGCCTCGAACTGGATGTACACCAGGTCGACGTCGGGGTTGGCGGTGAGTGTGATGCCGGCGGCGACCAGTCGAGCGGGGAGATCGGAGAGCCCGGTGTTGACGGTCAACCCGGTGGGATCCGGAGGATTCCCTGGCTTGTTGGACTGGGCACCGGATGCCCCGATCGTCGAGCGCTTGCGCGAGGGCAGCGCAGGGCACCACCAGAGGATTCGCTCGCCCTTCTGCTCGGGTGTCGACATGAAGTCGACGTGGTCCTGGAACATGAAGGCGACGTCCTCGCTGTGCGTCAGCGGCGCCAGGCTGTAGACCATCTGGCTCTGCAGGAACTCCGCGCACTCGGTGTACGAGACGAGCGTTCCCTCGGGCTCAGCCGTCGTCACGTCGTCGACGCCGAGCCCGTAGCACGAGAGACCCGGGGCGTTGGTGATGGACAGGAACATGCCGTAGCCCAGGGGGTTGGTGGTGTCCGTCGCCATCTCCGCTGCCAGGTCGACGGCCGACGCGAACGACAGGAGCTGCGCGTCGGTGGCGGACGGCGTCACGTCCAAGCGGAGCCCCGTGTACCCCATGTACATCTCGCAGGCGGATCCGCTGACCATGTACGGCGGGCGCTGCGGGCAACCAGTGGTGTCGCGCAGGAGGTCCGGCTTGATCTTGAGCGTTCCCTCGGGGGAATCGGTGGCCGAACTCGCCGCCACGTAGATGTCGCCGGGGCGGACGGTGACGCTGCCGACCAGCGAAGGAACGATGGCAGTGCGCACGAAGTAGAAGTCGCTGGCGACTGGCGCCACGGTCTGCGCCACTTCACGGTCGAGCCGGATGTTGTTGCTGCTCAACACCTCAGCCACGTTACCGATGAACAGCCCGTTCACGTACAGCTGGGCGCCCACAGACAGTGGGTGCCACGTACCACGCGTGACCAGGACCATACCGGCGGCTCCGAAGATGCGGGCAAGCTGCGCAGCGGTACCACCGATCGAGATGTACGAGTCACGACCGAACGTGGCGGTCTCGGGACACGCGGCGGCGTTCGCCAGCTGCACCGTGCGCAACCGAATCTGACCCGCGGGGCTCTCGTCCGCGAACTGGTTGCCGGCGACCGCACCCGGGCCGGGGAACCGCGCGTTGATCGCCTCGATGACCGGGCCGATCGCCGTACCGGAGGCGATGGAGATGTATTGTTTCTGCATGCCACTGACTTCAAGTTCCAGGGTGAAGTCAGCGTTGGGCGCCACGAACACGCCACCAGCGAACAATGCCTGCGTCGCGCCACCGAGGTTGGGGAAGTCCGTCAGCTCGGCGGTGTCGCCGGGAAGAGGGAACTCATCGTACGGGATACGGTTCGCGGAGAACTGGACGAGCGGCGTGTACCCGTCTCCGTCCCCGTCATCCAGGTACAGGATGGAGGCCTTTCCACAACGATCCATCGTGGTCGTGCGGAACCACTCGCTCAGCCCCGTGCTGAAGTTGCCGAAGAGGCGGATGCTCGTCGTGTCGATGGTGAGGTCGTCGATGATGTCCCGAGGATCTGGGTAGTCCTCGAACTGGAAGATGCGGCCCATCTGGTCGTAGTTGCTGATGCCGTCCGCACGGTGGACACGCGGGAGCTTGAGCGCCGTGGTGGACAGGACGATGGCGCCCGCGCTCGTGGCGGATGTCACCGTCCACGTGATGTACTGGCCGTAGCCCTTGGTGGTTGTACGGATGAGGAATCGCTTCTCCGCACCGGACCCCGTGGACGAAGCCACAGCACTGGCGGCCGCCGCAAGGAACAGGGCGTTGAGATCAGCCACGATGGTGGCCACCGTCGGTGACGCAGCCGCGAGGTACGTCTTGGCCACCGTGGTACCGTTCACGTTCACGGTGATCGTCGTGTCCTCACCCAGGGCGCCGGAGTCGGCGGCCGTACCGAAGCTCCTGATGAGCGCCGGCAGCTCGACCTTCGCATCGGGGTTCGCGGTCAACCCCGACGACAGCTGCGGGTCCAGCACCTCGTAGCACGGACCGATGACGCACGCGGGAAGCGCCGGGGTGGCGATCGTGGGCGTCACCGTACGCGCGGTGATGGTCACCGTGACGTCCGGCCGAGGAATCGAAGTACGCGTGGCAACCATGAGATCCTCCTGCTCAATCGATGAGGTCTACGTCGACCACGACCTCTTGTCCTGATTCTCGCACAGCGGGCACTTCCGTGGGGAGCGCGGGTATGGCCAGGGGGTCTGTCGGCGTGACGAACCCGTGGTCCCGGTTGTAGGTAGCGATCCACTGCTCCACCGTCCAGCCCGTGGGCATGACCGGAGCACGGCTGGCAGGACCCGTCGGGCGGATGGCGAACTCCACCCGCGCGAGCTTCGGTGCGTTGATGGGGGTCACCGAGCTCTTGTACACGAACAGGAACGGCACGATGAGTGGGACGCTGATCAGCGGGCCACCCGGGGTGCCCGTCACCAGCTGGCCGACCGGGGACGGCGGTCCGATCTGCGCGCGGCCGATGCTGTGGAAGCGTCCGTTGCCGATGAGCGACTCGCGCAGCGTCCACGTCATCTGGTGCGTCAACCAGGCCAGCGTCATGGCCGTCCGCTTGTTGTCGGAGATGATGTAGACCGGAAGCGCCCCCGAGAAGTAGTCGACGTACGTCTTCGTCCCCGTGAACATGTCGCGGGTCGAGATGTCGCCGGTGACCGTGCCCAGCGGGTTGATGCCCGGGAGGTCGACTACAATCGCCGGGATGTTGGCGATACGCGTGGCGTCGACCGGCGGCGGTCCGCCGATGTTCACCTTGGTCGTCTGCGCGTCGTACGAGAACTTGTAGCGCTCCCCCAGCGTTCCGTCGAGATCCCCGTACACCCCCTGCAGGAACGCGAGGTACACGCGATACCCGTGGTAGATCGGCTCATCCGCCCAGCTGGACAGAGGGTTGAGCTCGTCGTCAAGCGGCCGGACGCCCACGAGCACCTCCAAGCGCGCGTGCCGCTATCTCCTGCTCCACAGACCCCTCGCCGGTCGCCGCCCGGTGCAGGAACTTGGCGGCCAGCGCCGCGGGCAGCGCGCTCATGATGGCGATGGGCCAGAAGGCCTTTGGTCCGTGCGTCTGCAACAGCTTGCGGCTCGCCGCCATGCCGGCGAGGGCACCACCGGCTGCCCACAGTGGACCGGAACCGACGCGCAGCCGCTCGTTGGTCGCCTTCTCGTCGACCTTGTACGCGATCTTCTCCAGCTCGCTGTAGAAGCCGATCAGGATGTGGGGGTCTAGCGCCATTTCACCTTCTCCCCTGGCGACATCCGCGGCTGGAAGAAGAAGGGGTTGGCGAAGTCGCTGGTGTGGAGCGCCGCGTAGTTCACGGGGACCTCGAACCGGACGTCGCCCAGCTCGATCTCCATGAGGTACACGTCCTGGCGCACGATGGCCCTCAGCCGCTCCCCGTTGCCCACGGTGTCCACGATCCACCGGCGGTTCTCGGGCTCCACCAGCAGATCCCCCTTCTTGACGCGGGGGTAGTAGCCCATGTGCGCTAGAGCGCTGGTGTTGGCTTCGCGTCGAACGCCGCCCGCCGCGTCCGCTTTCACCGCGGTCGGCTCGAACTGCATCCAGACCTCGATCGGCGTGTGGAAGCCGCGGGCGTACGTCGTGTTGTAGCAGGTAGGGCAGTTGGTACGCTGCGAATCCTGGGTCACACGGTCGTAGCACGTCGGGCAACGCTGGCCGAAGGTGCGGATGGGGAACAGCCAGCACTGGCGGCCGGCGACCTTCTGGAAGCGAAGCTGCGCCTGGCGTCTCAGCTCCGTGGCCACCAGGTCCGCGCGCGGCGCACGGTCGCTCGGTCCGTACAGGGCCACTGCCCGGCTGCTCTTCCTGGTGACCTCGAGCTTGTAGTACCAGCGCCGATGCTGACGGGTCTCGAGATCGACTCGACTGTCGATGTACAGGTACTTGTCCTCGAACGCGTCGCTGACGTAGTCGTACGGACCTTCCTCGGACTCCGAGCGCATGACGCGGATGGTGTAGTCGAGGGCGTCCTCGAACGGACTGGTAACTTCCCACGAGACTTCAAGATGCCGCGGGGTCAGCGATCGTACGCGGATGTTGCCCAGTACCAGCACATCAGCCCTGCTGCAGCCCCAGGAGCCGGAGGGCGGCCAGCTTGGTGCTGCCGTCGGATGGCCGAGGCTGACCACCCTGACGCACACGGAGGTCGTTGGCGAGCGCGTTCGCCTGCTTGTCGAGCGACTCAAGGAACGCGCCCTGCTTCAGCGCGGCTTCCGCCATCGAACCCTGGGGAACCTGGATCCCACCCTGACCCTGCTGCGCCCCTTGCTGGGCGCCCTGCTGCAGGCTGGTGGTGGCCATCGCCCGACGCATGCCGGCGCGCTCCCCCTGACCCGCTACCAGCCGCGACAGCTGGTCCAGCGGGTTGCTGGACTGGCCGCCGGGTTCCTGCTCGCCTCCCTGTCCCTGCGGCTGGCCCTGCTGACCCTGCTGTGGTTGACCACCCTGCTCGGCGGCCGCCGCCTGCTGCATCGCGGCCTGCGTGTTCTGCGCCTGCATCGCGGACGCCATCTGCTGCTGGCGCTGCATGTCCTGGGCCGCGGCGAGAGTCACCGGGTCCATGGACACGGCATCCAGGATCTTCCCCTTGTAGTCCATGGTCGCCTGACGGATGCGCTCCGTCATCTCCTTGGCTTGCGCCGCTTCCATCTTGGCGGTCGTCGCGTCGGCTGCCGCCTGCTGCGCCTGCATCTGCGCCTGCTGGACTGCGGGGCCCGCCTGGGACTGGACGGTCTGCGCCTGCATCTGCGCCTGCTGCACCTGCTGCTGGGCCTGCATCTGCGTCTGCTGCAGCTGGCCCTGGGTCTGCTGCAGGTTCTGGGTGATGGTCGCCAGCTGCTGGTGCGCCTGGTCGATCTCTTCACGCAGGGAACGCGACTCGTTCTCGGCGGCTGCGACGGACTGCTGCTGCTGCTGGTGCACGTCGAGCAACCCGCGGACGATGTCGTCGTTGACCCGAGGATCGGTCGGCACCCGGCTGTCGGCCGCCGCCTTCTTCATGTTCATGACGTACCGCGCCTGCGCGCTCCACGGGAAGCGGAACGGCACCCGGCTGTTCATGGCCGCGGCGAACTTCTCAGCGTGCTCCTTCTGCATCGGGGTCATCGGATTCCTCCTACCACCCAGCACGGGCGGTGCGCAGCGACCGGTCGATCAGCTCCTCGTAGTTGTCCGGGTACTTGGTGTGGACGAGCGGCGTGTGACACAGCTCGTGTGCCAACGCCGTCGAGTGGAGGCACGCACCCATTTTGTACTCCACCAGCTTGTAGCGCCCGAAATCCAGGCCGGTCAGGCGGTAGTACTTGAGGTCGGGGTACTTCCGTTCGTCGATGTCCGGGACGAAGTACACCTGCACTCCGTCGAGAACCCCAGAGACGCTCACGCCGGGCAGCAGGATGCCCAATGCGGAAATCGCTCGATCCATTTCCCGGTACACGTCGACCACCGCCGGCTTCATGGTCCCGGGCAGCGAGTAGTAGCTGACGCCGCGCGTCGTGAACAGGAAGCAGCGGCGCAACCGGTACCGCGGGATGAACAGGCGCAGCCAGATGGCGAGGAACCCGGCTGCTGTCGCCAGGCACACGGCCAACGCGATCCACTGGTCGATGACCCCGCAGAAGACGGCAATCGCCAGTGCACACGCGACCAGCGGCATGAGGATGTAGTCGTTGATCCCGAAGAGCGCCATCAGCTTCACGGAGCCGGGGTTGAAGACGACGGGACGGCCGCAGACGTCGTGGTGGTAGTGGTGCGCGTCGCGCCCGGATACACGTTGTCCATTTTCCCGCGCAGAAGCTGAACCTCCTGCGTCAGGTTCTCCAGGGTGGCGTTGGCTGTCCCCCACTGGTAGACGAACATGAAGATCTGGATGAGAAGGGCGACGCTGATGGTAGCGATCAGCGCAAGGGTCTGGCGCCGGGTCTTCCGGCAGTCCATGCAGATCTGGTGCGTGGACTCTGCGAGCGTCGCGGTGGCCACAAGCCCCTTCTCGGGGTGGTGAACAGCGCTTTCGAGCTTGAGCAGTCGACCTTCGAGCGCAGCTGCATCGGCCATCGCGTCCTCCTGACTTCAGAATAGCGCAGGAGGCGCGGTGGTGGGTACTACGGGGCGGGGACCTCCGCCGGTGTCTCCTCGGGGGGTCCGGCCAGCGCCGGTCCAATCAGGTTGTCGCCCCCGCACATCCAGGCATCCGGTCGCTGCTCGCACACGTACTCCAGCCCCTTCTGCAGGTGGCCGGCGATGCGCGCGTTGTACCGGGCGTCGGGGTCGGTGGTGCAGTGCCCGGAGTTGTACGCCTGAAGGAACGTGTACCCGTCGTAACAGGTTTGGCTGTCCGCTGCGCAGCACATGTCGCGCACCTTGTGGATCGTCAGCGCACCCAGCGAGATGTTGTTGTGGGTCTCGATGACCATGGCCCGCCGATCACGCGCGTTGCGCGGCAGCGCCTCGCCCGTCGCTGGAATGACGAGGCCGGCGGGCGTCTCGTGGCTGACCAGCTGCATCATGCCCTGCTCGCCGGCGCCGCACCGGTCGATCTTCACCTCGGTATCGGACTCCTCCAGCACCAGCACGGTCCAACAGCCCTCGGTGCCATCCAGCTTGGTGATGCACAACTCCTCTCGATCGTCACCCGCAACGCGTGCCTCGACATCGGTACGCCGGGTGATGCGCTCGACGGGAACGACCACGTGGCACAGCTCACCGGTCGTGAACGATCCTTCGCGGAACGCGACCGCCGCCAGGATGAATGGACTCAGATCCTGACGCTCCCCTTCCTCCACGAACCACGTGGACAGCTGGGTTGCCAGCGCGTAGCCCTCTTCCTGACGCGCGGTGCACCGCTCCTGGTTCATGTCCACGGTTGGGCAGTACTCAGGCGCCCACGCAGTTTTCAGGCCGAGCACAAAAAGCAGAACGAGTTCGGTCAACATGCTTCTCTCCTCCGCATTCGCGGCCCCCACTAGAAACGATCTTGTTTATCGAAACAGGAAGGTCGATCCTTCCTGGGATGGACGTAATGTAGAGGAGACCGGCCGACCTGTCAACTACTTGAGGTCGGGGTCGAGCAGTTTCTGGTTCAACACCTCGTTGATCGTGGTTGCTACCTTGTGGTAGCGGGACTCGCGGTTGGTCTCGGCCGCCTTGGAGTTCCCCCAGAACCCGAAGCGGGAACGAGCGAAGACCGCCGACAGCCGGCGCAGGGAATCGGGCCCCACGTACGGCGCCATACCGAGTGCCCGCTGCAGGTGCTCTTCAGCCGCGCGCGGTGCGTTCTGCCACATGGCCCACACCAGCGCGCGAGCCGCCACCTTGTCCGAGGGATCCACGTCGGTGACCCGCCCGATGTAGTAACAGAGGGCCCGACCATCCAGCTTCGGCCGCAGGAGGAGTTCCTCTTGGTGAAGCTCGCTCAGGAAGAACTCGACCTGGATCTTGGAGATGGCCGGGTCCTTGCCGAGCTGGTGGAAGACGAGCGCGATGTTCTTCGCCAACTCCCACTTCGGTCCCGTTCTCGGCACGGCGCCGGCGGGCGGCGTGAACAGGTTGCGCAACTCGTCCTTGGACGAGATCGTGTGCCCCTTGTCGTCCTCGAGCGTACGGAGCGCCGGCACCAGCACAACGCCCAGCTGCGTGAGGAGCTTCTGGAGCGGCGCCAGAACCGGCGCCTCCGACCCGAGCTTATTGAAGATCCACGCCAGCAGGTGCTGGAGACGACCGGAGGTGAAGGTCCACTGGGCCAGGCCCCAGGTGACGGCCGTTCCGTCGTACGACACGACGGTATCGAATGATCCTCCCTCGGGCCGCGTCGTGGCGGCCACTACTACGTCAGCGGGCGTCGGGGGTGAAGGGCAGGTGTAGCGGTTGTCCCCCCGGATTCCAACACCGCTCCAGTCCCGGAAATGCACCCAACGCGGTTCGCTCACGTCTTCCTCCTACCTGCATCTTCGCATGGTGGGCGGTCGACTGCCAACTCGACGACGTCCCCTTCACCAACCCGCTCCAGCGCCCCGCCATCCCACTGGATCCAGATTTCGGTGTCGGTACCCGTGCGTCCGGATCCCCGCTCGTTCATGACGAGACCCTTCACGGTTCCCGTCTGCCGGTTGTTGTACCGGGAGCACACCGGGGAGTGGAGGTGCAGGGCCATTACAGGGCCTTGGCCCCTAGCTCGTGCGGATCCATTTCCGACTGGTACGCGTGAACCGACTTGATGTACGATCCGCGTGGTGCAATGGAGATCCAGTTGTAGTCGAGGAAGTTCACGTCGTTCACGACAGCCGCCGCTCTCCACGCCCACGCCCCACGCATCCGGGAGAACGCCCACACGCGGAAGTTGCCGTCGACGCCGTGGGTCAGCAACGTGGCGCAGTCGTCACCGGGACCCATCACCGACACGTCGATGTCGGCGTCCACCCCGATCAGCCCGGCGTTCTCACGCTGGACCTGCGTGCGCCACCAGCCACCACCGTTGTTGAGCGACTCGACCCAGATGGACCGGCTACCCGCCGCCGTCATGTCCGCACCCGGCATACCGATCAGACCGATGCGCGGGTTGTCGCCGCCGAACACCGGGTTCCGCAACTTGTAGCGGATGAGCCAACTTCCGAACATCGGCTGCTTGGTGAGCGCGATGTCGATACGGCGCATGGATAGCGCACCGCTGTCGGTGAGCGTGAGGTACCCGCCACCGGGTGCAGACAAGTCGTTGACCCACACGAACTGCATCGAAGCTGCGCCGGAAGGACAGGTGGCGTAGCCACCGGGCGTTGATCCGGTGAGGATACCGCCAGCGGGGCCTTCGCCCACGTCCTTGGGTACCCACGAGAACTTGAGGCGCTTGGCGAACTCGCGGACGTAGGAGGCGCGGCACTGATCAACAGTAGCGGTCGCGGTGTACACCTTGGTTGCCAGATGCTCACCATGACGCCCAACCGCAAGAGCACCAGCGGCAGGTACACCGGCTGCAATCACGTCTTGGTCAACCTGTCGACCGTTGCAAAGCCAAGTGAGCGTTCCGCCCGAGTAGATGGCGTCCCAGCAGCACAAGCCACGACCGACGGTAGAGAACGGCGAGATGGAGATACCGCCGCCGTTGTTCGGGGTGAAGTACGGAGTACCGGCGGCGGGGATCGCCATCCAGTGCTGCACGCCGTTGATGAACACGATCCTATCGGCTGTTGGTGCTGCATTCTGGACATGAACAACGCGGTAATGGAACGACGTGTTGCCGACCGTGTACGTAGCTCCCTGCCGGTACGAACCAGCGTCGTCGTTCTTGAACAGACCCCCGTTTGGCCCGATGATAGGCGTGCCAACCGGAGTGGTAAGATCGTAAGCTGCCCCCGCACCGGCGAGATTCAGGTAGCGGCCAAACTGTGCGAGTTGGTTGTCGGCGTAGTTGTACCCTACAACGAGATACGGTTCGGTCGGATCAATGAACCGCGCTGGCGACTGGTTCTGGATTACGTCAGCCACTTCACACCACCTTCACGGTCGGCGGGGTCATACTTCGCCTCCGGTAAGCGAGCGCGCAGCTTGGTAGAGGCATTGGGCGTCCTCGTGTACAGGAACACCCTGCCACGCTCGGATGATCAAGGAATCCTGCCGACCTGTCCCGCCAGAACCGGCAGCGGTCAGTTGGGTGGGCGCAGCGATGTTTGCCGCCGCACCGGCACCCAACAGAATCGGCGTTCCTGGGATTCCGTTCGTCCAGACAAGGCCACTTGTACCACCCGCAACGGAGCCGATGAGGTGGTGCCGCAAGGCTCCTACCGGGGCGCTCGCCGCTGGTCCGATGACGCGACGCGCGACAGCCGCCGCGTTGTAGAGGTAGATCCGCACGTCCCGGTTTCCGGCGTTCGGCTGGTAGAACACAGCGAGTCCTGTCGTCGTACCGTCCACTTGATAGACAAGGTAGTTCGCCGCCGCCTCAACGGTTGGACGCAACACGATCTCGAAGAAGATGCTGCCGGTGAGATCCAGTACGCGGGGCACCACCCCAGTCGTCGCAATACCATCCGCGTTCGCTCTCTGCGAGAAGCACGGAAGCCCGTTCACCGGCGTCCACGAAGGACCGCCAACCAGCGTCATAGTGCGTTGCGCAGATGATCTATCCTGAATCGATCCGGTATAGAAGCTGAAATCGGCAGCCGTCGAGGCGATCAGGCGATTGTAGCGCTGTACGTCAAACGGCATGGGAGCCTCCGGGGGTCATACCTGCACCATTGTCCAACACAATCAAGTCCTGTTCAACCAGTAGTCTGAGAATGCCTTAGCTTCACTATCGGTCCAAACAAAGTTCCAGATGCCGAGGAAGTAGAGGTCGCCGTCGAAGTAGGCAGACGGAACCGGGGCGTAGGTTCCAATCTTCGGGATCGTGGGACCGTAGGACCAGACTGCACCAGCCACCCCAACGTGTGTTGTCGCAACTTGAACACGGTCATTCCACAATCCGAGTCCACTACCAACAAGACCGGATTGCGCGGTGACGATATGCACACGCGTTCTTCCGGTCAGTGGAATATCCGCAGCAGCACGATCCCCACTCGTTGTGGCCCCATCCGCTCCCTCAAGCGCAAGTCTCTCCGCCGTCGAACAGTACAGTTCCAGTCCACGGAACGGACCATCGGATCTCAGCGACAGAATACGATCAACCGCCGCCGGTGCGTTGTGACGAAGCACGACGGCAACTGTTGCCACCGTTGTCGGAGCGTATGTGTAGAGAGCACTTGGGATATTGCCGTACTGGTTCGCCCCGTTGAACGTGATCCTCTTCGCTCCACTCGGACCATCGGAGATACCGTAGGCGGGCGCAGCATACCCTTGTGGCGAAACATCCAACTGGTAAGGTCCGCTGTCTTTCCACTGGTTCGACGCATTCAACCCAGCCGCCGGATCAAGCGCGAAGATCGATTGCTGGTAGGTCGGGAAGAGTGCCATGCTAGCGCCTCACACACCAGGGCTTCACGCCGTTGGCGATCATCGCACTCAACTGCGCCATGTCGGGGCTGCTGATTGCACCGCGAATCCAGCAGAGGAAATACTGGCGTCCTTGATATCCTCCTGCGCCCGACGGGTGCGTTCCAATCCTAGGAACCATCACCGGATCGTACACGGCGGCGCCAAACGCGTCCAGCGCCCACGCCGCACCGTTTGTTGTTCCGTCCGTGAGCCCCCGTGGTGTAGTTTCCATCGTGTACGAAACGACGCGTTTCCACGACATGCCGTGTGCGAGAGTACCAGCAATGTACGGAAGACCCGCTCCGCCCTGACCCTGATAGAATCGAGGAGCGGCGGTCGTAGCGGTCTGCGCGAGAAGGACAACGCCGTCGTTGATTCCGCCCCCTCCGCTGTTCCAGCACGACCACACACAGCCGGTTGCCACAGCGGGAGTATGCCACAGGAGAACCGTTGATGCTCCAGTCGGAGCCTGTGCATAGAATCTTGCCAACTGCATAGCTGGTAGCGCAAGGTAATCTAGCCCGTCGAACGACAGGCTGCCGTCAAGCTGCGGCGTTGGGTCTGCGGCGCCACCGGGGAACGCGAAGTGGAAGCCGTTGGGGCTGTAGTCCCATAGGTAGCGCACGCCGCCGACCGACTCGATGCGCGAGAAGTCGAAGGCGAAGATCACATCACTGTACGGCACCGTCATGCGCTCACCTTCACAGCATACTGCAAGTGGGTGGTGGAGATCAACATTATCACACCGGGGCCTTGATGCGCTTGGTCACGCAATTCGCGCCGTCGATGCTACCCAACGCCAGCTTGTCGCCAACACCCATCCGAATCGTGATGTAGTTCCCCGTCAGGTGTGTTGCGTCCGTGCCTGGGTTAGCACCCGCACCGACCGCCGGAAGCGTGTCGTTCAGCCGCATCGTCCACACACCCGCTACCGTTCTCGATAGTACCATGTGATTCCAGGTTGAGTGGGTGTAAGTTGGTATAGGGGTAGTGACCATAATTGTGCTGGCAAGAGCACCGGCTGTAACTCTGGCAAGGTAAATCTTCTCAACTGCATCGAACCACAACTCGTATCCGTTGTTCGTCGGTTGCGCTGCCGTATCCGCTACCACGTCGATGTAGAGGTTGGTGGCGTCGACCTTGTAGAACCAGAAATCCCACTCGCCAAAAGCCATCGACCCCGGCTCGCTCTGGAGTACGGATCGTGGTATATATGCGATCCCCGCCGTCTTGCACGTCAGTACCTTGGTGCTTCGTCCGTTGATCGTGTCTGTCTCTACCCGCCACCGACCCACGGTGTCCCCTGCACGCCACTCGGTGTTGGAGATCGGTTGATTGAGAACGCCACCTTCGTCCGCGAGGCTGACGAGGGCACCGTAGTCCGACTTGTAGAGGTTTGGCATTACGCCCACTCCTGTATCGTCAGCCGAACAGCCCGCTTGTGTGACGGGTTGTTGTTGCCTTTGGATCTAGCGGACATCCTCGCCTTGTTTTCAGGGCTGTTGAGAGCCTCCTTGATACGCATCCGGTGTTCTTCGCTTTTCGCTACGCCCTTGTGGGTGGCACTCATCTTCGCTCGTGCTTCGTCGGACAGGTATCCCGACTTCCCCGCGTTCCAAGCAACCTGTCCCTTCCTGGTTTCGCGCCAGCGGGCTTTGGTGGCCTCGGAGTGGTGCTTCCCGAGCATACCGGACGGACGGCCCTTGGCCGTCTCGCTGATGTGCTTCTTCCACGTCTCGATTTCTTCCGGCGACATGAAGTCCTGCACACGATGTCCGCGCATTCCGTTGTGTTCTGTTCGCCAACGGATCTCTTCCTCGGTGTACGGTCTACCCTTGTCGCCCAATCGAGAACCAGCAAGCGCGCACTTGTTGTACCCGAACTCCCGATTGGAGGCGTTGAAGAGTACGATGTAGAACTGCTCCCACAACAGCAGTTGTGCTTTTGCTGCTTCCGTCTTCCGCACGAACTCGAATACGAAGTGCTCCTCACCGTACTTGTCGAACGCACTCTGCAAGTGCTCGTTCGGGTGCTTCTTGTCACGCAGATCCCTGCGGTGTCCACGCATCCTGCTCGTCATGTTTTTGGACGAGCCGATGTACACCTTCCCGGTGGAGGTGTTGCGGATACGGTAGACGCCAGAGATCATCATCATCAACTACCTCAATCTGTACAACGCGGCAATCTCATCACCGGACAAACACCGATTCAGCACACACGGAGCGCGCAAGTAACCGTCCAGACCCAACGTGCCAGCCGCCCCATAACCTACCCGTCCCGTTCCAGCGTTCCAGTTGGTGATCACCGCTCCTCCGTACGACACCGACGTCTGTCGAAGGGTACCATCGATGTAGAGTTTGATGTAGTTGGAATCGTACGTCATGGCGAAAAACGTCTTGACGCCAACGCGCGCCGGGAGGTTATCGTCCAGCGTACGAGCTACACCACCAAGCGTTAGGGCACCACGCAGGAAACACGAACCGTTGGTGATCAACGCAAGGTAGTCGGCGTTGCTGTTACCTTCGATCAAGTGCATCCGGCCACCGGCAGGAGTAGTCAGCGTAGCGACTTCGACGTCCGCCATCCACGTTCCAGCCGTCGTTACACCGAGCACGCACGAGAACGTGAAGCCAGCGTCCAGCCCGAAGTTGCGAAGCACGGAGCCGTAGTACGGCGAACATTCGTAGCACGCTTGCCCAACCGGCGTACCGGTCTTGCCCATCCCACTGAGGTCGGGGATCACCCCATTGACCGATTGCGGGGTCCACGCTGCGCGAACGTATCCAGGGACGTAGGGAGGAAGCGGTGGTGCCTGGATGATCATCATACCCTCGCGTTTACCGTGAGCGTGTTGTACGCGTCGTACAACGTCTGCCGCTCGTTGGCATCGAGTGATCCGTTCCACGCACGGAACCGCTCGGTCAGTTCGTCGGAAGCTGCTGCCGTACCGATATACAGTGCTGACGACCCGGCTACCGGGGGGTTTGTGTTTGTGAATACCGTCGTAAGTGCCACGTTGTTCGCCCAGAACTGCCCCGCCAAACCAGCACAATCGAGATACCCAATGATGTGATTCAAGGTGCCAATCGGTAGCGGGAGAACAGCCGTCATAGACCGAGCGGCTCCTGCTGCTGCCGTGAACGTCTGAAGGATGATCGTGGCTGCTCCGTTGTAGTACAATGACCAACCGCCGCCCAAACCGCCTCCCTGGACGTGGTAGGAAACGTACTGTCCCATCCCCCGCATAAACTTCACCGTGGCCTCGACAGTAAACGAGGCCGTGACGTCGACTCCATCAGGTACGGCACCTGTCGACGTGATACCCGATGCCCCAATCTGGCGTAGACCAACCGTCTTGCCTTCCTTGGCAAAGTACGGCGTACCACCCACGACCATCGTCATCGCCGCTGTACCCTGGTTCTGCCACACGCCCTGGTAGAAGGGGAAGTTCAGAGTCGCGGCCGACATAAGTTCGGCGTAGGTTCTACTCATGATCTACGCCTCGCTCGCGCGCATCTGCCAGTTTGTCAGCAGATCGTACACCTGCAACGTCGTCAACGCCTGCGGGAACGAAGCAAAGCGCGTGATGCGCCCGTCGTGGTAAAGCGACGGCACGAACGACGATCCGACGTAGCACGCTGCGGGGTTTCCTGGTGCCCAAGCACTTGCTACGTCCACACCAACACGCCCGTCATTTAGCCACACATTGATCTTACCGCTCTTGGCAGAAACGATGATGGTGTTCCGCCCGGACTTGTACCAATATGGGCTCACCGTTGCGAAGAGCGGCTGGGCAACCGCACTGCTGTTTACCCAAACCAGCAAGTCACCGACAGCGGTGACGACCAGCATGTAGCGTGCGCCGTTTGACGAATCCCACAGATAGTGCTGGTTGCCATCTGCCAGTACGTAGTCCGGCTCGAATTCAATAGCCCCCGACCACTCGCTTGTGTTGAATGTGCCGTTGAGTGTACAAGTCAGGTTGTTTGACGATGCTGGAACGAAGTCGTATCCGTGACGGCCCACAATTTTGGAGGGTACTGTCGCGCTGAACACCCCATTCCTGCCGTTCCCGCTGGTGTCCAACGTGGCGGTCGCTGTGTGGTCGGTATTCCGCATTTGCAGATTGATCGTCGGCTGCGAACGGTAGCTGTACACGCGGTTGGTCGCGTACTGAAGGATCTCTTCCGCAGACAACTGCTGATCGAATATGCGAATGTTGCGGCTATACCCGGCGTACGGGAATGTTGCAGGACCGTACATCCCTACTTCTACGAGGCCCGCTGTAATTGCAGGAGTGATAGCGGGAACCGATCCTACCTCGATTCCGTTCAAGTACAGCCGTAGTGTACCGGCCCCACCCGGATGAGACAACGCCAACCAGTACCACGATGACAGGTCGGGCGTCACATTGCTATCAATGCTCGTGACGCCGTTCAGTCCCCCACCAAACCTGTTGGTGTTTAGGAGCCCAAGATAGATCCCGTTCGCACCGCCCAGATACACAGCAGTTCGTCGTGCTGCATTCAATGCCGTGGGAGACAACTCCATCATTACAGTGAACGCACGGCTTCCAGTCAGCGTCGTGTTCGCGATGGGGTATTGAAGGTCGTCCGTTGTTCCGTTCGTGTAGACCGCACCCGGCCCGAACGTCGGCGTGCCACCGCCCACGACCATCCCGTTGCGTACAACGTCGTCCACCGACCGGAAGTCCTCAACGAAGATCAGACCCCGCTGGCGTTCCGCTGGGGTGCCGTTTTTGCCCACAAGACTCATTGATCACCTACACCAGGTAGGAGTGCCATCCGACGTAGAAGTCGACAGTGGCATTGTCCGTCGCGTTCCACGCCTGAACCCAGACCTGATCGACGCCACAGCGCAACCGCGGCATCATGACGTCGTGGGCCACGGACGGCGTCTGGCCTACCGCTGGGTCGATCTTGATCATCAGGGTGCTGTACTGGCCAGCGGCGATCGCATCCGCCATGGTCCCCGCGCCGTACACCACCCGAAGTTTCCAGACGGTGGTGGTCGACGCTGCAACGATCAACAGCCGGTGCACATCGTAGTACGTGGTCCCCGCGATGTCCGGGGTGTCTGCCGTACCCACGACTTTCGCCTCGTCGTTCGCGTCGCCCCCGTACACGTTGGCTCCACTGATCGCCCGGTACGGCGTAGCGATGTTGTTGTCCGCCCAGTCGGTGGCCGTTTGCACCGCCAGCTTTCCGTACCACCGCTCGACGTTGTGCAGGTGACGGTCGATCTCCTGGATTCTCTGGTTGTCGCAAGGCGCTGACATCTGCTGCTCCTACAACGCCGTCTGGCGGATATGCAACCGGGTCAGGGTTCCATCGTGGACCCCGGCCGTCACCAGGAACCTGAACCTCCGGACGTTCAGCTTGTTCCAGTTCACTGTCCACGCCGTCGTCAATGCAGGACCGACCGACGTAGTCAGCCAGCCTGCCGCCGGACCAAGGGCTGCGGTCGCCTGATCCACGGCCACAGCGGATGCCGGGGTCCACGAGCCAGCAGCAGGCGGATTGGTGGTGTCATCTGACACCTGGAACTCCACTTTCATGGTGTCCCCGGCGTTGGCCCCTGTGACTGTGGTGAACCCTGCACTCAGATCCTTGAACCCCAGCATCGCCATACCTGCCGACGACGGAAAATACTGCGGGGTGGCGACGACGATGGCCACGGCCGCCGCAAGCTCCTGCTCGGGGACTTGGTAGCTGAGCGGATTGGCTTCCGCCACGTTCAGAAACCGGCCAACCCAGTTGTAGCCCGCGAGCACGATCTCTCGGAACTCGTTCAGGATCGGGTGCCCCGACTTCTCGTCGTTGGCCGCGGTGAAGGCGGGGGCCTGGGCAAGTCGAGAGCGAAACAGAACGTGACCAGACATGCTAGACCTCCTCCACCTTCGCCGCGGTGATCGTCTCCGCCCAGGTAGCGGGGATCGTCTCGTAGATCGGGTGGCCTTCCCCGTCCACGCCGGTCTGTTCCACACGCGTCAGGTTGTCCTGGATCAGGTTGACGAACTTGACCGCCGGGAACTCGGCGGTGTTGGCCTGCACGAAGCTGACCGCTTCTGCCTTCGTCTTGACCGACAAGTCCTTGATCGCCGCGAGCAGCATCGGCTCGACCTTTCCGAACTCCCGCATCAGGTGCTGGGCACGGGCGACTGGGATGTTGCCCTTTGATGCAACGTAGTGGTCGGACTTGAACGTGGAGATGGCCTCCAACGCCGCATCCAGGTCCGGCAGAAGCTCGGGGTGCAGCATCTTCGGCTTCGACCTACTGTCCTTGTACGCGAGGCTCATTTCGTCGCTCCATACAGCGTGTAGTACGCTGTGATCACGGTGTTGTTGGCATCGTCGCCCGCAACCACCGCTTCTACCGCGATGCTGTGGTAGCCCGTCTGCTCCAGGATCCGTGCGACGAGCGTTCCGTTACCTGCGGCGACCGCCCCGAACTGCGTGGCGCCTCCAAGCGTGTGTGGATCCCACTTGTCGTCGATGCAGAGCGCCTGGTTGATCGTGGTAACGGTGGGCGGTCCACCTGCGGGAAGCGGCCACGCGGCGTCATCCACCTTGCCGTAGCTGCGGAACTGCACCGTACGCGTACCGGCTGCCGTCGACCAGATGATCTGCAACTGCCACCGGCCGTAGAGCGCGCATGGAATCACCCACTGATACGTGCCGTTGTCGGTGGCCGCCGTCTGGCTGATGAACGTCACCGGGCCGTTGATGCGCGGGGGATCACCAACGACAGCCATCGTCTGCTCGGCGTCCGCCGCGCTGTTCCAGGCGTGGGGCGTCGACTGGTAGGGGATGAGCAGCACGCAGTTGGCGGCGACCACCGGGGGCGCGATGGTGAAGGTGCCCATGCCGCCGCCGGCGGGGTCCGTGATGGCGCTCGAGATGTGGTGCCAGGTCCTCTCCGTCAGGTTGAAGACCTTCCAGGCCTTGCCCGCCAGCATGACGCCGGTGAACTGTACGACGTTGCCGCCGGCTACGGGCGGCGTGATGGACCCGCCATCGATGGGCACGACCCGCCGCTCTCCCAGGTCACCGTCGTAGGTGAACACCGAATCGGCGGTCTCCCCAGGAGCCTCGGGGATGGCCGAGATGTGGACGTCGAGATCCCCGGCGTCGACGTTGACGTCGGCGAACGAGCTCTCGACGATGCCGGTCGCGCCGGCCACCCACACGTTGACGGCTGTCGCGGTTGCCGTCAGCGGGCCGTAGGTCACCAGCTGTACGTAGATCTCGCGATGGTACAGGCCGTTGTCCAGGTGCTCGACCAGGTGGTGGATGTTGTCGATCTCCTTCCACATGGTCCAGGGACCAAAGGACAGCGCGTCGTCGTACGCCACGTGACGGTGCCAGATGCGCACCGTCATGGCCTCGGTACCCGCAAGGGCCCCGGTGAACTCGAGGTACAGGCGGGCTTGTTCGTAGGGGTAGAGCGGGATGCCCACACTGGCAGGCGTCGGCGCGGCTTCCGCTGCAAACGGCAACGCCAGGACCACCGCGTGCCGGTGCTCGATCCAGCTCTTGCCCACCGCCAGTCCGAGAGCGTTCCTCTTCCCCGAGGCATCCTCCAGGTAGCCTTTGACGTGGAACGGCTTCTGGAGAAGCTCGTCCAGATCCCCGATGTACGACTCGATCAAGGCCTGGTTACGCGGCTGTTCGGACATCTTGTACTCCTACGGCAGTTGGCTGGTCCACAGCCATCCGTTTACCAACCAGTATTCTGAATGAACTCCAGTATCTCCGATACCCATCGCGTCGTTGATCGAGTCGGAGATCTTCTTCTGCTTCAACTTCGTCTCGAACACGTCGCGGAAGTATCGGGAGCGCTGCTCCAGCATCGGACTGCGATCCATTAGGCCGAGAGCTTGGCCGCCTTCCTGCCAGTTCAGGTGGTTGCGCGTCTCCAGGATCATCAGCGACTCCATGACGTACACCGTGGTCCCGTACGTCAGGATGTGGATGTAGGCGCGGTCGATCATGGTGCGCAGCGGCCAGCTGGTCGGGGGCGGCGTGGCGTTCACGTCGACCACCGCCATCTGCAGGCACATGAGCAGCGTCTTCTCGTCGGTCTCCTCGCGCTCGAGCAGAAGGTTCAGCTGTGCGAAGTCCCGCAACCAGGAACGGATGAGGGCCAGGGTGGATCGATAGAGCTCGTCCAGGTTGACCGCACCCTGAAGATTGGAGAGCTGCGCGTCCATGCTAGCTCCGGCGGCGCGACTTCTTCGTTTCCTGCGTCGCGCGCTTCATCACGACGTCGCGCAGAAAGTCGACGGGCTCCTCCTTCGGGGGCGCGGCTTCCTCCAGGTCGGGGACCACGGTGAGCGCGGGGATGATCGGCTCCACGGGGTCGGCGGCCGGGGCAGGGTCGGACTCGACCGCCGGCGGTTCGATAGCCGGCGGCTCGACCACCGCAGGCTCTGCCGCCGGCGGGGGCTCCACCACCGGCTCCGGCTCGACAGGCTCTGGCTCGGCCACCGGTGGGGTCTCCGCAGGCGCCGGTTCGACGACAGGCGGCGCCACCACCGGCTCCGGCTCGACAGGCTCTGGCTCGGCCACCGGCGGGGGCTCCGTAGGCTCCTGGACCTTGACCTCGAGGACCTTGATCGGCGTCAGGACCGGCGCTTCGATCATCGGCAGCGAAGTAGGGGGCTCGGGGAGCGTCGGAACGACGGGTGCGACGACCTCGGGGATGAGGGGCGCCATCGGGTCGTACACGTACGGCTCCGGCATCTTCCACGGGCGGCCCTCTTCGTCCAGCAGGTCCACATACCCATCCCGCACCAGGCCGCGGAGCATGGCATCGTTGGCGTCCAGCTGGTGCTCATCCACGTACGCAGGATGGCCAACGCGGATCTCCTGCCCCTCGATCCTGGGATTGGAGGCGTAGAAGTTCATGAGCTGCATGGTGGTCAACTTCGGGTGCGATGAACGAGCGGACACCGTGATGCGCATGGTTTTCACTCCTGAATCAAGCGTACCACGCAGGACTCGCTGGTGAACAGAAGGAGCCCCGGGGCCCGAAGGCCCCAGGGGTAGTTGGTGGGTGGCAGGAGAGCTAGAACTGGACGATCGCGCGGACGTAGTTGTTGGCGTCGGCCCCGTTGTTGAGCACCCCGAGGTTGCCCTCGGCCAGGGTCGTGACGTTCGCCAGCAGGGCGTCGGCGTTGGTGACGGGGTTCGCATCGCACGGGTACAGCTCGAGCTTCCCGCAGGCGCGGATGTTCGCGATGCACATGCCGATGTCTTCCCAGGCCCAGAACTCGATCTTGTTGCCGCGCTTGTCGATGAAGAACTTGGTGTCGTTGAGCATGTAGAACACGCCCAACGCTTCCGGCGGCGCGAACGCGTAGATGTTGCCCGGGCGCAGGATGTTGGTCTTGAGCGTCTGCACGACGCGGCTGTTGAAGAACGTCTCCGTCTTCAGGCCGGTGCGCAGGGTCTCGCCGGTGAGCTCGTTGCCGAGGTCGGCGATCGTCCACTCGGACACCCCGCCGTAGTCGAACTCGGGGATGAGGATGGTCTCCGCGCGCAGCATCTTGTTGCGCGTGAAGAGCCGCTTGAGGCGGGGGACGTCCGGCCGCTGGATGGTGAGCGGCACGGACGAGGTGGTCGGGAACGCGACGCGCGCCAGCTCGCCCTTGAGGCACGCATCCTCGACGACGCCGCCGACGGCGATGGTCGCCGAGTTGAGCGCGGTGGCCACGCCGTTGGCCGCCAGCTGCACGGCCTGAACCGCGAGCTCCGCGTAGGTCACCAGGGTCCGGTCCTCGACCTCCTGGATGGCCTTCGGGATGCGCTCTTCCACCATCGTCACGATGGGGTTGGAGTACGCCAGCAGCTCCTGCTCGACGATCTGCTGCTTCTCGGTCTGGATGGTCCAGAACGCGACGGCCACCTTCGGCCCGCGGACGATCGAGGCTCCCGTGTCGCCACGGAAGTCGATGGTCATCGCGCGGACGTCGGGCGTCGGCAGCTCGAGGACGCAGTGCAGCGTGTCGTGGCCGCTCGTGGACACCTGGAGCTGTCCCGGCGGGCTGGTGGGGATGATCTTGCGAGCGAAGCCTGCTTCGTAGATGTGGTCCTGGATGAGGGGACGCATCTCCGCCGCGACCTTCTCGCGGTAGGCCTCGAAGTCGCTCTGGCGGGAGAAGGAGGCATTGACCATCTGGGCGTCCATGTTCTTCCTCCTCCTAGTAGTTCGTCCGGAAGAAGAGCCGCTGGCCGGTGGCCGTCGGCACAATTCCGATGACGAAGCCGATGGGGTAGCCGGCGCCCGTCAGGCGCAGCAGCTCTGCGTAGCCGGCGTACGTGCCACCGGCGGCGACCGCCACGGCAAGCTGGTTGCCGTAGGCGAGGGGCGGAGCGACCAGCGCGTCCCACACCAGGGTCCACGCCTCGTAGCACGGGACGAGCGCGGACGTCTGGAGACACGCCTGGACGGTGGTGGCACCCTGCTGGTTCCAGTGGGGCCACATGGGGATCGTGATCTCGTTGCCGGCGGGGGTGCCGGGGCGCTGCCAGACGTCGTTGGCCTCGCTCAGCCACTCGCCCTGGATCAGGGGGAGGACCGAGGTCGGGGACACGGACGCCTGCAGAGCCGCGATCAGCGGGTGCGACTTCGTCTCGACCTTGGCGAACGTCGGTCGAACGACGTCCATATTCGGGGGAACCATCTGCTACTCTCCTTCTTCCTGTTGCTTCAGCCTTCTGCTTGGTCGCTAGCCGTCTGCGACCCCTCCGGTGAGCGCCGCCAGGACGTTGGCGCGGTGACCCGCGATGTCCGTAGTGCGCGTCTTGCCGTCCACCTGCGTCTCGGACGACAGACCGCTCGCCACCTTGGCCACCATGCCCGGTCCCAGCTCGAGGCCCACCTTCAGCGCGTCCAGCTTGCCCTCGGCCGCGAGCTTGTTCAGCCCGGCCAAGGCATCCGCACGGGACGTCCACGGGGTTTGCCCCGATTCCAGCACCTGCGTGCACAGCTTCTCCATCTCCAGCTGTGCTGCGATCTTCGTGTTCTCGACGGACAAGCTGTTGCACTTCTCCGCCAGCTTCTCGAGCGAGCCGGCCATCAGGTCGACCTGCTCGTAGGGCTTCATGCTCGCGATCTTCTCCATGGCTTCCATGATGCCCTCCCTACCGAACCAACGCCGGCGCAATGCCGGGGTCGTTGCTGCCCCGCGCGTCTGGCGTCGGGACGATGCCCGGAGCCACGGGGGACCCGGGGAGATCAGCGCGAACCGGCGGCGGCAGCGTGGGGTTCATCTGCGCAGCCAGGTCGACGGGCGGGTTGATGGGCAGCGCCGGATCGCCCGCCTGCTTGTTCAGCTCCGCCAGCTGATTGCGGATGGCGGCCGCGAGCTTGCTGGTCGGCGGCAGCACGTTGAGGTACGCGCGCATGGCCGCGGCCTTGGTTGCGGTCGACGCGCCGGCCTGGACGTGGGCCATGGCCGCGTCCGGACGTGAGGCGCCGGCGGCGGGCGACGCGACCTGCGCCGGCATGTCCGCGGTGTGCTGCTTGTCGGCGTTCAGGTTGGTGAACGCCGCCACGGCCTCGGGGGTCGTGGGTGGCAGCGGGGTGCCGTGGGACGACGGGGCGTCCGGCCGCTTCTCCGGGGGCTCGCCAGCCACCGGCTTGGCGCCGTCCGTCACACCGCCGAGCGGCTGGTTGGCGGTCTTGTTCATCACCGCGGCGGCCGCCGCGTACCGAGCATGGGTCTCGGCGAGCACCTGGGCAGCCGCCAGCTTCTTGGCTTCCGGGAACTCCTGCTGCGGGCTGGTGGTCGTCGGGGTCAGCGACGGTGCCCCCGGCTTCTCGGAGGTGTCCTTCGAGGAGAGGGGACCGGCGGACGGCGACATGTCGGGGGTGCGCCCGGGGGACGCCAGCGTGGTCTGCGGCGCGCTCTGCGCAGGTCCGCGCGTCAGGCTCGCGCTGGCCGCGGTGGCTTCCTCCGCTTGCTTCTTCAGGTTGACGGCCAGCTCATGACCCACCTTGGCCAGAGCCAGCGCCACCTTGGTGTCCCCCACGTCGAGGGCCGGAGCCGCTTCGGCGGTCTTCACTTCCGGCTTGGGCTGGTGCGCTGCGAGCTTCTCTTGCTCAGCCTGCGCAACGGCCGCTGCGATGAGATCCTTGAGTGGGCGGCGAGTTTCCATAGCCCACCCCCTACTTCACGCCGGACCAGTCGACGTTGTACCCGCTCTCGGCCAGCTTGCACAGACCGAGGATGCGGTCCTCCTGCGGAGTGATCGGGACCTGGTGCGCCACCTTGGTACGGATGGCGCTGCGCAGTTCGACCACCTCGAGCGGCAGGGGCGCCGGCTTGGCGGCCCCCTCCTTCTCCTCGCTCTTCATGGCCTGCGCGAGCGCCGGCGGAAGGTCCCCACCGTCCTTCTTGTCGTCGTCCTTCTTGTCGTCCTTCTTGTCGTCGTCCTTCTTGGCGAAGGGGTTCCCGTCCTTCTTGTCCTTGTCTTCCTTCTCGCCCTTCTCGTCCTTCTCGTCGTCCGCCTTCTTCGCGGCGTACATCTCCTCGCCGATCTTGGTCAGCTCGTCGACCATGGCGTGCGCCATGAGCTGGCCCAGCGCGATGGCCTCGGCGCTCTGCGCCTGCTTCTGGAGCGCCTCCTGCTCCCGAACCGCGGCCGCCTGCTTCTCCTGCTCGGCGGCGACGAGGCACTCGCTGACGTAGTTGTTGACCAGGTTGTGCCACTGGTCGGGATGCTCCTCAGCCAGCTTGACCAGCTCGGCCGCGGTCACGGCGCTTCCCGCACCGGTCGCCGCCTTGATGAAGCTGTCCTCGATCTCCCTGATCGCCCCCTCCATGGCCTCCTTGGTCATGGTAGGACTGTTCTTCTGCAGGAACGCCTGCAGTTCGGTGTTCTCGTTGGCCATCGTCCTGTTCCTTGTAGGACCGAGCCGCGGTCACGCATCCCCGAGCATTCAACCCATCAGCGGGTCGTCCGCTCTCCGCAGCGCGTCTCGTTCCCCGCGGGCTAGACGCCCGCCATGCTCACGGCCGGAGGCGCACCCATGGACGCCTGTTGTCCAGCCATCTCTCGCTCACGTCGGCGGTCGAGGAGGTACTTGCCACCCAGAACCGCCGCTCCCAACGGAGCGGCCTTGCGCAGCGCCGTACCCCAATTCCCCTTGGACAGGGCTTCACCCAAGCCAGCCGGGCTGAGATGAGACCACAACCCTGGCTTCTTGGCGGATGCCGCGCCAAACGCGCGCTCCCACGCAGCGCCCTCTCCCGTCGCCTTGGCTGTCATCTCTGCTTGACGTGCCGCACGGAGAGCTTCGGCGCGACCCGCAGCTATCTGCGCCTTCTGCGCCGAAAGGTTCTGCACGCCCTGTTCAAGAACATCCGGCGGAAGATCCAGACCCTGGAGTTCCGCGATCTGCTGCTCCAATGACAGGGGGAGAGCGGCGGCCTCGGCTGCTGCCTTGTAGAACCAGTGGCGGGCTAGTGCCCGACCGACGCGCTCGAACTCCGCAAACTTGGCCTGCTGGATCTCCGCGATCTTCAGCTGGCCGCAGAACGCCGAGTACTCGTTAGCCAGGTCGATGTCCGAGAGCTTGGTCAGGTCGATCCCCTCTTCGGCCGCCAGCTTGGTGAACGCGTCGCGATACGCGGCTTCCTTGACCATCCCAGGATCTACGGGAGCATGTCCGAACGTGGCAGCCATCTCGCGGTTCATCAGCAGCTCCTATCCCCAGAGTACAGAAACACCGACCTCCGTAGGAAGCGCTACGGCTGAACGTCCGCTTGCATCGACCCCGGGATGTACCGCTCGCGCTCCAGACGCGTGACGGGACGCGTCGCGGGATTCGGGTTCGTGAGCAGCTTGCGGGCGAGGTACACACCCAGACCGGCCGTTGCTCCACCGCGGATGCCGGGGAGCTTCAACTTCCCCATGCCCTCGGCGCCCTGCATCATCGCGGAACGCGCACGCGCGCCCAGCCCACCACCGACGCCCAGCGTCTTCATGGCGTCCGCCAGACCCCCGGTCATGGAGCGGCCCGTGCTCCCCGCCATCCCGCCAAGCGCACCACCGGCCAGCGCATGCGTCAGGGGACCCGCCACCTGGTTCTCCCCGTGCAGCTGCTGGAAGAGGCGCTCCTCACGTTCACGACGCGCGTACTGATCACCAAGCTGCAACTTGCGCAGCTGGTTGGCCAGCTCCTGGCGCTGGGTTGCCTCCGTCACCCCGAGACCCTGGAGCGCGAGATCCGTGTCGAGGCTGCCGCCGGCGCCGCGTGCCCCGAGGCTCAGGCTCACTTCGCGCGGCTTGAGGCTCAGCTCCTGCTCGCGGCGGGCGCGCTCGCGTTCCAACCGCTCCTCGGGTGACGTGCCCATCAGGCGGGCGCGGATCCCCTCGAGCCCCTGCGCGTACTTGTCCAGGCCCTTGAAGAAGGTGTTGGCGTACGCGTGGGCCGCGGTGCGTCCGAGGATGTCGACCTCCGCTACCTTCGCCACGTCGAGGACCTGGGGGTCCGCGGCCAGCGCAGCTGCCTCGTCGGACGCCACCTTCACCGCACCAGGCACGTCCATCAGCTGGTCGTAGAGCGACGCCAGCTTCTCGTCCGACATCTGGGCGGGGTCGAGATCCGGCGCGATGAGGTGGTCGAGGACCAGGTCACGTGCCGCGCGCTGCAGATGCTGCTGATCACTCATCGGATCCTCCTACACGTACGCGGCGCGGAAGTAGTCGCGCGTCTTGCTGGTCACCAGCGGAGTCAGCGAGCCGTTGATCTGGATGCCCCCGTGCTTCGTCAGGTCCCCGAACCCATAGACGCTGGCCCGCAGGCTCGGTCGACGGGACAGCACCACGGGCGCCCTCTCGATCAGGGCGGAAGCCTGCTTGCGGTAGCCGTTGTACAGGGCCGCCACCTTGCGCTGAACCTCGGGCTCGTCACCCGACGGGCCACCGCGCATGATGGTGATGTGGATCTTCTTCACTGCCATGGGGCCCAACCAGCTCCTCTCGCCGAGCATCGGTTCCAGCATCTTCGCCAGGTCGTCGTCGAACGCATCGATTCCCATCGTACCAGGGGACTCTTCGTCGATGGAAGCCGGGAGGTCGGCGCCCTCGTGGTCCAGCTTGTCGGCCAGCCCCTTCTTCCCCATGCGGATGAGGACGACGCGCCGGAACTCCCGAGGCTTGAGCAGCATGCCCATGCACGTGGGGGTCGACAGGCTGTGGGACAGGGGCTTGTCCCCCATACGATCCAGCAACCCCTTGGGCAGCTCTGGTTCGTCGTCCTTCAGCGGCGTCTGTTGCTGCATCTGGGGAGAGACCTGCTTCTCGATGTCCGCGCCCTTGCGAACGACGGCGCCCTTGCCCAAGGACGCCGTATGCAGGGACGCCGCCTTGTCCATGAGCATGTCGAATCGCTCCTCCAGGATGGCGCCGGGCAGTGTGTACTGCTGGCAGGTGCCGGCGCCGCACTGCCCGGCGCATTTGGTGCCCGTGATCGCACAGCGCGACCCGAGCTTCATCATGGCCCACGCCGTCTGGTCGGCCGGGACCCCGACGGCGGAGATATCGAAGAAGAAGGGGTAGGGGTTCTCGACGTAGATCTTCCGTCCATCACGCCGGACCTCGTTGGCGTGGAACAGCATCTCGTCGGTGTAGTCCTTGCGCGTCCGGCTGAGCCCGTAGATGTGCTTGATGTGGTCGTGGTAGTGGAGGATGGCGTCCGCCGGCAGCTTGTGCTTGGCTGGGTCGTACGTGGCCAGCGCCTTCTCGTACTCGCCCCAGTCGGAGCTCGTGGAGAGCACGTCGAAGGGTACGCGGCACCCCATACTGAATGGGATCGGTCGACCTTGGCCCACACGATCCAGCATCCAGTCCCCACCCCGCTTCTTGGCGCGCTCCGGGTCGATGAGTACAGCGAGCAGCACCCACTGCATCTTCGGGTCCCACGCCACGTACCCCACGTCACCGACGGACTGATCATCCTTCTTGTTCCGGTGATGGGCGAACAGCTTGGCTCCATAGAACGTGGGGATGCCCCAAGCCCACCCTGCTGAGACTGTACGATCGTGCTCAGGTTCGTCGGCCCAATCGGAGGGCAGGTGGAGGAGTGAGCTCTTCGTGAATCCATCGGAGTTCGAGTTCGGGCCCCAGCACTCCAGACCACCCATTGCTGTGATCAGAAGACCAAGCTCCCCATGCTCCGGCTTGAACTTGTCCGCGTATTTCTGGACACCATCTGGAAGCGACGCCACCTTCTCCAGGCCGTTGCCGTGTGTGCCGAACGGCACCACGCGCTCGAACCCGAACTCGTCGACTTCCGGGATGAAGGCCAGCTTCTCGATCATCAGTAGCCTCGGTCGTCGCCCCGGCCGCTCTGCATACCCTTGGACATGTGCTGCGCCATGATCTGAGGAACGCTGACGTTGCCCATGCTCCCGCCGCGCAGACCGCGCGCCGACTCCTCCACCGACACCAGGTCCTTCAGCACCGTCGGCGTGATGACCGGGAACTCCAGCGTCTGGCGGATCCAGCCGGCGGCGATGGTGGGGTCCTTGGACAGCGTGGGGGCCAGCGTCGCCAGGATGCGGAAGCGGTCCATCACCTGCTGGCTGTCGCGGGTCTTGAGGTCGGGGCTGGCGTCCAGCACCCGACGGAAGTCGTTGTTGTAGCTGATGGCGCTGATGGACCGGCGCATCAGGCCGGCGGCGTACTCGGCGCCCACCGTGATGCCAGCCAGCGCCGCGGCCTGACCGATGAGGTTGGGGAGTCGCTGGGACAGGGTCTGCGCTACCATGATCAACCTCCCACTGCGGACCGGTAGAGGTTCCGACGCTGCTCGTCGAGGATCTCAGCGGCGCGGCTCTTGACGCTCAGCTGGTCGTAGAGCGACACCATCTCCGCCATCTTCGTCACCAGCGGGTGGTTCGGGTTGGGGGTGCCCGACGCACGCTTCTCCATCGATGCAGCCCCCTCCTCGCCGTACAGACCGGCGCGTGGCGCGGCCTTCGCCAGGACGAGGTCCATGGCGATCTTGAGCATCACCGGCTTGTTGGGGCATCCGGCGGCCAACGCCGCGTGCACGTCGCCCAGCTCAGCGCCGTTGCGCAGCACGTACTCGGCGTGTCGGCAGATGTCCGACTGGACGGCCGCCATCTTGTGCTGGAGCACAACGGCCTCCGAGCGGCAGGCGTCTGCCGCGTCCCGCATGTTCAGCATGAAGCCGTACATGGAGCCGCAACGCTCGGCCTCCGCCAGCTTGGCCATGCCCGTCGGGGGCGAAACGAGGTGCGCAAGAGATCCCATCTTCTCCTCCGTGGGCGTCGTGTGTCGCAGACGGGCGATCACCGCGACAGCCGTTGCCGGACCCTCGGGGAACTCGACGACCTTACCGATCTCCCCAGGGCCAGGCTGGCGAAGCGCTCGAAACGCGCGCAGGTTCGCGTACTCCACGACCCGCTGCACGTGGTGCTTGTTGAACGTCCGCCCGCTGGCTTCCAGCGTGCGGGCCACGGCCTCTACCAAGGGCGCGTGGTCGTTCATGAACTTCAGCGCCGCCCGCTCACCCAGTTCACGAAGCTCCTGCGGGTCGATCGTGGCATCGGCCTGCAGGTCAGGGGTGGTTGCCAGGCTCCGCATCGCTTCTCCAAGGTGCTTGACGGCTCCCGCCGTTCAGGTACCCTAACCTCAGATTAGCATGAAGGCGATCGGCAAGGGAAACTGGAGGGTTAGATGGACGAGTTCAAGAAGCTGATATCCGAAGACCGGGCCATGGAGCTGCTGGGCTGGAAGCGCGCCAAGCTGCGCCAACAGCTGGTGCTCTTCGACATCGCGCCTGTTCCCCAGGGGAAGGACCGCTACTACCCGCTCGATAGCATCACACGGCTAGCGCAGGTCACGCGGAAGGAGTTCATGACGGGCGTCGCGCTGCCGGCGCGCGTGGAAATGCTGACGCTCGAGGTGCGGCAGCTGCACCGGCTGCTGCGCAATCTCAGCCAGATGCTGGGCATCGCCCACGCGTTCTGGAGACCTACCGATGACGAGCTCCTTGGTCTGTACGACAAGGCCAGCAGCATGGTCGACAAGTACAACGCCAAGCGGCCACCGAAGGCGAGCATGGTCGACTACTGGCTGGTGGTCATCGCACGGCTGACGGCCGAGGACTTCCACGCCCTGCACCTGCTGCACAAGGAGGACCGGCACCCCTGGCGCCCGTTCTGGATCGTTACCTCACAGATGCAGCACGCGCTCAAGACCCACCATCGGATGCCCATCCGGGAAGAAGAGATGATGCTGGTGCATCGCATCTCCCTGTGCATCGACGCTCTGCAGCGGTCGGTCATGGTGTACATCAAGATCATCGCGCCGGACGAGGACTTCCATCGCATCGTACACGACGCGCTCACGTTCCCCGATATGACCGTCCAGGAGATCGAGCTTCAGCAGTTCACGGCGGAAGACGGGCGGGTAGGGGACCCGAGTACCGCGGCCAAGGTGCTGATGGCGCTCGAGGACTAGACCTGCCGGAAGGGTACTTCTTCTCCCAGCGCTTCAGGATCAACGATGGTGTCGTCCACCGTGAGGTGGGTGATGTCCGGGCGTGGGTGGTCACGCAGCGACGCGGTCAGACAGTAGAGCGACGCGTGGAACGAGTCGACCGCTTGCTGGGCACCGTGCCCCCACATCATTTCCTGCCGGCGTTCATTCCACTCCCCGCGCAGGTTGAGCATGTCCTGGCCGAACGGGTCGCCGAACGAGGACCAGGCGGGGAACACGATCTTTTCCTTCTTGATGGCCGCCAGGTAGTCCTGGACCACCGCGCTCTTGTACGCCGTGAACCAGCCGATCTTGGGACGCCACACGATCTTACCCTGCTGCTTGCCGAGGTACTGCATCTTGGCGAACTTCCTGGCGCCTAGCCGCCGGACCAGCCAGTCGTTCTCGTAGTACCCCATGCCGTAGTCGGCGACCGTGTACCGGACGCGGAACGCCTTGATCAAGTTGTAGAGCTGCTCGAGCTGCTCCTCGCGGCTCGTCTCCTTGCCGCTGAAGCGGTGCCAGTAGAACTGGAAGAAGCGGTTGGGGTCGGGGCTGAGCGCGTACGTGCCCAGCGCGATGACCGTGTACGCGTACTCCTCCCCACCCCAGTCGATGCCCGCGTACACCGGGTACTCACCCGATAGCTGCATCATGTGGGTGAGCTGATCGGGGCGCATTTCCCACGCCGGGTAGCAGCAGCGCGCGAGTTCCGCCGGTGTGAGCGGACGCTTTCCGAAGTCGTAGCTGACGCCCATGACCTCGTTGAAGAACCGGTAGGCGGGGTATTCCTTCTGCTGCCGCTTGAGGATGCGCCATGCCTTGCCCTCAGGATCGTGCGCCATGGGCGTGACGGGTTGTGGAATGTGGTAGGCCTTGACCGGCCGCTTGTCGCGATCCGCGGCGTTGGTCGCAGTGTCCACCCACACGGCGTTCGGATCATTCCATTGGACGGGCTTACCGCACTTCGGACAGATCAGCCCCTTGTCCCCTAGGCATTCATGGGTGATGTGGAACCAGTGCCATGTCCACGGTTCCCCCGGAAGCCCGTGGTGCCGGCAGGGGAACATCAGCTCGGTCATGGTGGAGGACTGGGACCACATGGTCTCGAGCGGGTTGTCGAACGTCTTGGGCGTGCCGCTGTAGTAGATCAGCTTGAGGTCCGGGCGCCCGTGGAACACGCACTGCTCGATGACCGGGATGTTCTCGGCCAGGATGTCCTGCAGCTCGTCGATGAACAGGACGTCCGCGCGTCGACCACGGACGCGGTCCGCGTGCAGGAAGCAGCTGCGGAGGCTGATGACGGATGTCGATTTGCCGATGGTGAGGACGGGGTCGTAGACGCTGAGGTCCTGAGACGACTTGATGTAGCGCGCTAGCTTCGGGCTGTCGAGCAGCGGGCTGCGCAACCGCTCGAAGCTGAAGTCCTTGGTCTGACGGTCGGAAGGCGTGACGTACATCTCGCGGATGCCCGGGTAGGTCACCGCAAAGTGGATGCACTGATCGCCGCGCAAAGTGCTCTTTTCGCACTGACGGCCGCTGACTACCAATTGCAGTTGATCATCTGAGTCGTAGATGGGACGTAGATACTCACGTCCCTCAAAACTGAACGCGCCGTAACCCGGGAACTCGAAGTTGAGCTCCACGAACTCCGACGGCAGGAGCTCCATCGGCTTTCCAGCAAAGCGCCGAACGTCGGCCTCCGAGCCCAGAACAGGCTCGGGCTGGTCTAGCACGAACTCAGCGTGATCAAGCACTGCGAACCAGGCTACCGAGGAACGACTCGGCCAGCAACTTGTGGTCGGTCACTCGGTTCTGAAGCTCGCGGAACCGCACGTACCACATGCCGGGGTGCAGCGGGAACAGCGCGGCCATCGGTGTCTTCAGCTCCTCGTCGATGTCCGCGCCGTCGGGTAGCGGCTGACCCAAGGCGGCCAGCACCTCGCGCACAGTCTGCGAACGGAAGCGATCCAGCAGCGCCATGCGCGCGGCGAAGAACGAGCGGCCGGGGAACATCTTCTCCTGCATCTTCTTCAGCAGCGCGCCGCCGGTGATGCGCTCGGGCCCGATGTCCAACGATACCAACCAGTCCCCCACCATGTCGTCCACGCGTCGAACGGCATAGTGGACAATCTCTGGAAGCGGCTCGCTGTCCCACTGCGCGTGGCACCAGGCGCTGCTTCCTTCATAGGGCAGCGCGGCGCGCACGCGGAACGCCTCCAACGACGCACGCATCCAGTTCATGCCGTCGGGTGGCGCCCAGGGCCCCGTGTACTCCGGCAGCGCAAACAGGTGGTACACGGTGTCCGTGCCGTCGGCGCTCAGGTACTCGAGGTAGAACCGATCGTCGAACACCACGTGCGTGTCGGGGGCCGCCGCCCCACCGATGCGCCGGAAATCCATTGCGCGCTCAGCCTGCTTTGGATCCACTATTCACCTCCTTGTATTCGGCATCGACAAGAGTCAGCGACCGCCCCGGGAGCAGCGGAGGGGTTTTTCCTTTCTCCAACAGCTCCTTCATGGTGAAACTGGTACGTTCGAGGCGCTTGGTTCGTACTGTCTCGGCCACCGGGAGCCCGTCGATGGCGTCCTTCTGCTGCTGTTGAAGCTCCAACAAGCCGCGATGCCCCATGATCATAGCCTGCCCGCTCTGCACCACTGCTTGCATGCGCTCAAGGGGGTCGGGGATCATGGTAGCTGCTTCCAGTCCGCCGTGCCCGGCGCTGAACAGCTCCTCGAAGCCCTGACGCTTATCGACTGATCGTGGCTCGTGCCCATAGTCCTTCAGCGCCTTGGCCCGACCCCCTGACGTTCGCGAACGCGATGCGCTGCGCACGGCGGTGGGCACCCGGTAATCCTGAAACAGCGACTCTCGCTCGTCGATGGTCAGGAGCTCCAGGTTCCAGAAGTAGTGCTTGTAGTAGTCGAGGGTTCGGTCAGTCGCGGTAAGTGTGCCCTTCTGGTTCAAGGCGGCGACCAGGTCGCGGTAGTGGACGCCGGCGGTCAACAAGCCGCGCACCTTCTCGCGGAGCACTGGGTCATTTTGGATCGACTGCGCGTCTCGGAGTGCCTGATCTGGATGCCACATTCCCCAGACACCCTGCTGGTGGAGGAAGTACTGGCTGGGGATGTTCGACGCGTCGTTGGGCACGAACGGCGACGGCATCCGTTGTTCGAGGTCTTCGGCCAACCGCCGGACGTAGACCAGGGCCCCCGCCGGCAACATCAAGTCGAAGGCCTCCAACCGGGGCGTCAGATCCTCCAGGTTCGCGTGCAGGTCGTGGGTCAGGACGTACTTGATGTAGTACTCGGCGGGGCTACGAGAGTACAAGGTCAGCGGCGCGAGGAACGCGTCGAAATTCTCCTCGCGCATTTTCGGGCGTCGAGCCACAGGCCAAAGGTACGGCAAATCGGACGGAAAGAAAAGGGGGGAACTGCTAGGAGCCGGAATCGTCCCCGCCCTGCATCTCCAGGCCTACCAGCTCCAGCCCGGAAATGGTGCTCTCCAGTCCGTGCATGGCGCGCTCGGCCGCCGCCTCCAGCTCAGAACCGTCGGGCTCCCCCAGGCGCGCAGTGAACAGGATCTGACAGACCTTGCCCAGCGTCCGTTCCAGCTCCGGGATGTAGCTGATGAACACCGAGATGTTGTGGGGGTTGATGAACCCGAGGCCGAGGATGTTGTCGAGCGACGCGGGATCGTTGAGCAGTAGCGCTTCCTTGACCAGGAACTGCGGCTTCGGCAGGCGGGACGCCCACTTCTCGTAGCCGTGGTCGGCCAGGTTCTTGCGCGCGTACGCCAGCTTCTCCGACAGCGTCGTGATGGACCGCAGCTTGGGCACGGTCACGACGCCTGTCTCCCGCGCACGAGCCAGCTTGGCGACGGCGAACTCCGGGTGGAAGCCGACGGTCGACATGAGGAACAGCGCATCCTCCGGCGCGATGTACCGGTGGGCGCGGGCCCCCAGCTTGTCCAGGCCGCAGCCGTCCAGCGTGTACCGATCGTCCCCATGGTACACGATCTTGAGGCTCGAGCGGCGGGCGTGACCCAGCTTCACGAAGTCCTCGGGCGCCTCGACCAGCGCCACGTGCCCTTCGTTGGGCAGCGGCATGAACTTCATGTCCCCGGGCATCATGTACTCGTTCTCGCCGGCCTCGGCCACACCAACAGCACCGGGCGTCGCGTGCAGCCGCACCTTCATCCCAGCCATGGTGGTCGCGTCGTACGTTCGGGTACCTTCCGGGTCCTCGGACACGTTCTCAACCACCAGCGGCATGAGCGCCAAGACCTCAGCGCCCGACTGGCGGAAGAACACGCCAGGACCCTTGGGCGCTCTCACGGTCGGCAGGTCGGTCACCGCGCCGGCCCGCACGCCGGCGATCTGCTTCTGGATGCCGTTCTGGGACCCGTTGCTGAAGACAGAGGTCGGCAGCGTGGTGCCGTCGAGGTCGACGATCTTCGGGAACACGACCCCGAGCAGCTGCTGCCCATCCGGGGTCTTGACGCGGTACAGCCCGAAGTCCTTGATGGGCTCGACCTTCTCCTCCACCAAGTCCGTGCGCACGACGGGACTGGTGGACACCGTGACCAGCCCGGTCTCGTCCACGGCCTTCACCGCATCCGGCCCCAGGGTGTCGGTCGCCTGCTGCCGGTCGAGGTCCTCTTCCACCGGCTCGAAGGCCTCGGCGTTGGCG
>Ga0172380_10001888_pt1 | contig 34962 bp, 28 predicted proteins | sample Leawe162metaG_FD_119747 | JGI IMG/M metagenome (GOLD analysis project Ga0172380, IMG submission 119747) | Leachate microbial communities from a municipal landfill in Southern Ontario, Canada - Leachate well 162 metaG | ecosystem: Engineered > Solid waste > Landfill > Unclassified | place...
CTTCAGGGCGCAACGCCCGGCGACAGTACCGCACGAGGCCCACCCAGGAAAGCGCTACGTTACTTGGCCGTCCGCCTGCGCGGCTCGGTCGAAGCGGCGTGCGCCGCCAGCCATTGCTCGACGAACTCCACCCCCCAGGCGACGCCAAATCCCGTGAGGTCGGTGCCCACCGCGCCCAGCCCGCCGCTGCAGCTCGAAGCCGAGAGATCCATATGCAGCCAGGGCGTCTCGCCGGTGAAGCGCTTGAGGAAGCGCGCGGCGAGAATATGGTCTGCCTCGCCGTCCAGGGTGCATTGCTTGATGTCGGCCACCTTGCTCTCCAGCCCCGCCTCGTAATCCGCGTCGAGTGGAAAGACGCAGACGCGCTCGCCGCTCGCCTCGCCCGCCGCCACGGCAAGATGTACCAGCTCGGACGAGGTGGCAAACACCCCGGAATAGCGGCTGCCCAGCGCATAGCCCATGCTACCGGTGAGCGTGGCAAAGTCGATGACCAGGTCCGGGCCGGCGGACGTCTTGCCGCGGCTTGTCTTGCGCGTCGCCAGCGACAGCGAGTCGGCCAGCACCATGCGGCCCTCGGCGTCGGTGTGCACCACCTCGATGGTGGTGCCGTCGAGCGCTGTAACGATGTCGTTCTGCTTGTAGGCTTCCGGCGAAAGGTGGTTCTGCGCGATGGGCAGCCAGGCATCGATGGCGAGCGGCATGCCACGCTCGATCAAGGCCTGCATGAGGCCGAGCGCGACGGCGGAACCGTTCATGTCCTCGTGCATGCCGGCCATGTACTTCGCCGGCTTGAGGTTGTGGCCCCCGGTGTCGAAGCAGATGCCCTTGCCGACCAGGGCCAGCCGGCCCTGCGGCTGCTTCGGCCGCCAGGAGAGGTGCACGATTGCGGCGTCTTCCGGCGCGCTGCCCTGCGCCACGGCAACGAAGGCCCCCGCGCCCATCCGGCGCAGGCGGCGCATGTCGAATTCCTCGAATTGCCATTTCCGGCCGCGCGCGATCCTGCGCAGGCGCTGGCGATATTCCGACGGCGTCAATTCGTTGGGGGGCAGTGCGGTCAGCGCCCTGGCGAGCGTATTGGCCTCGGCCACCGCGGCGATCTCGGCGAAGCCGACGGCATCGCGCGCGCCGTAGAGATGAATCCGCGCCAGCGGCCGCGGTTCGGGCTTCTTCCGGCGCGTCGGCAGGCGCGCGCCGTTCAGCCAGGCCACGTAGAGCGCCTCGCGGGCGTTCTCGCGCCGCACCTCGGCGCTGCCGAACAGGCCCAGCACCAGCTCACGCGGCTGCTCCTCCATGAGCGGCGCCATGGCCTTGCGCAGGACGCTCTGCCGATCGAAGGCGCTCCTGCCGCCGTCGAGCATGACGAAGCTGCACAGGCCGCCGCCGGCAAGCGTGACCGTCACCGGCGTCTTGGCCAGGTCCTCGGCCTTCATGTCGCGCCGCTTCAGGGCGGCGCGCAAGCGATCGAGGTCGGGCGCATCGCGCAGGCCGTCGAGTTTTTTGGCGAACGGCAGCACCAGGACGGCGTGGGTCGCCCGCTCGAGGGCAGACTTGCCGAGCGGCGCGGCGGATTGGGTCAGTTTGGCCAGCATGTTCGTTTCCTTTAGAATCGAAGCTGATTATAGCCTCGCCTGGATACACCCCCTCATGCAGCAATACCTCGACCTGATGCGCCACGTGCTCGAAAACGGGCACCCGAAAAGCGACCGCACCGGCACAGGCACGCTCTCTGTCTTCGGCTGGCAGATGCGCTTCGACCTGGCACAGGGCTTTCCGCTGCTCACCACCAAGAAGCTGCACACGAAATCGATCATCCACGAGTTGCTGTGGTTCCTGCAAGGCGACACCAACATCCGCTACCTCAAGGAACACGGCGTCTCCATCTGGGACGACTGGGCCGACGCCAACGGCGACCTCGGCCCGGTGTACGGCTACCAGTGGCGCTCCTGGCATGCGCCGGACGGCCGTATCATCGACCAGATCGCCCAGTTGATCGACGGATTAAGGAAGAACCCGGATTCGCGCCGCCACATCGTCAGCGCCTGGAACCCGGCCGACATCGACCGCATGAAGTTGCCGCCCTGCCACGTGCTGTTCCAGTTCTATGTCAATGACGGAAAGCTGTCGTGCCAGCTCTACCAGCGCAGCGCCGACATCTTTCTCGGCGTGCCCTTCAACATCGCCTCCTACGCATTACTCACCCTGATGGTCGCCCAGGTCTGCGGCTACCGGCCCGGCGACTTCGTGCACACCCTCGGCGACGCCCACCTCTACACCAACCATCTCGACCAGGCGCGACTGCAACTCGCGCGCGCGCCGCGCGCCTTGCCGCAGCTGCGCATCAATCCTGAAGTACGCGATCTCTTCGCCTTCCGCTTCAAGGACTTCACGCTGGAAGGCTACGATCCGCTTCCGCACATCGCCGCGCCGGTGGCGGTGTAGCCGGAGCGCCGCGATGATCCTCGGCGGAGACATCGGCGGCACCAAGACGCTGCTGGCATTGGCCGGCGTTGACGGTATCGCCTGCGAGCGCCGCTACCCCAGCCAGGACTGGAGCGAATTCCCCGCTTTACTGCACGCATTCCTCGACGAAGCCGGCTTCGCCGGAAAAAATATCGCGTCGGCCTGCTTCGGCGTTGCCGGCCCGGTGGAAGACAGCCGTGCCAAGGTCACCTACCTGCCGTGGATCCTGGATGGCCCGGCCCTGGCGCGGAACTTCGGCATCGGCCAGGTCACGGTGGTCAACGACTTCGCGGCGGCGGCGCAGGGCGTGGCGGCGCTCCGTCCCGACGACCTCGTCACGCTGCAGGACGGCCGGCTGCTGCCGGACGCGCCACGTCTGCTCATCGGCGCCGGCACCGGCCTCGGCGTTGCCGCCCTGCTGCCCGAAGGCAACGGCTGGCGCACGGTCGGCGGCGAAGGCGGCCATATCGGTTTTTCCCCGGCGAACGAGGAACAACAGGCCGTGTGGCAGCATCTCGTGCGGCCCGGCGGACGCGTCACGGCGGAAAACGTCATCTCCGGGCCGGGCCTGGCAGCGATCTACGACAGCCTGATAAAAGTCAGCCCCCGGAACACGGCGATTGCCGATCCTGCCGAGATCGTTGCGTCGGCATCGAGCAATCCGCTGGCCGGGCGCGCCCTCGATCTGTTCATCGCCGCCTATGGCGCCTTCGCCGGCGACCTGGCCCTGCTGTTCATGGCGCGCGGCGGCGTCTATCTCGGCGGCGGCATCGCGCCGAAGATCCTGCCCCGCTTGATGGAAGGCGGCTTTGTCCGCGCTTTCCGTGAAAGAGGCGTGCATGCCGGCCTGATGCCGGACTTCCCCATCCGGGTCATTACCAACGAACGCCTCGGCCTGCTCGGCGCCCTTTCGATTGCTGCAGCGCACACCGGAAACTCTTGACCCCTATCAATAAAGCGTCATATTTGCGGCGTAGGATCAATTCATAGCAAAAGAGGTCGCCATCCATCCGCAGGAGGAGGTTGCTATGCCACCGCGCAATTCCACGGCATCAGGAAAATCGTCCAAGCCGGCAGTCAAGACGCCCACCGGCAAGCGCACCAAAACGGAAACGCGGGCTGCAGGCCCCGCAGCGGCAAAATCAAGGCCCAAGGCAAAGCAACCCGGTCTGCTCGCGCTGGAAGACCGCTTGCGCTTCATTGCGGAAGCCGCTTATTTCAAGGCCGAACAGCGCGGTTTCTCCGAAGGCAACGAGTTGGAAGACTGGATCGAGGCGGAAGCGGAAATCGATGCCCTGCTCGACTCGCGCGGCGCCGGTTAAACGGGAGCGAGAATCACCGCCGCCAATGGCGGCAGGGTAATCTCGAACGACGCGGCAAAACCAAGATGCGCTTCGGTCCGCGCCTGTACGCCGCCGCCGTTGCCCAGGTCGCTGCCGCCGTAAAAGCTTGAATCGCTGTTGAACACCTCGCGATAGCTGCCCGCACGCGGCACGCCGATGCGGTAGCCCGGGCGCGGCACCGGCGTAAAGTTCAGCGCCACCAGAACGAAGGAACCGTCGCGCGCATGGCGCAGGTAGCTGAGCACCGACTGATCGGCATCATGGCAATCGCTCCAGGCGAATCCTCCGGCCTCGAAATCCAACTCGTGCAGGGCGGGGATGGTGCAATAAAGCCGGTTGAGATCGCGCGCCAGGCGCTGCATGCCGGCGTGCGGCGCATGCTGCAGCAGCCACCAGTCGAGTTCTCCGCCGGCGTTCCACTCGCTGCGCTGCCCGAGTTCGCTGCCCATGAAGTTGAGCTTCTTGCCGGGCGAGGTCATCTGATAGGCCAGCAACAGGCGCGCGTTGGCGAATTTCTGCCAGTCGTCGCCGGGCATCTTGCCGAACAGCGAGCCCTTGCCATGCACCACCTCGTCGTGCGACAGCGGCAGGACGAAATTCTCGGTGTAGGCGTAAAGCTGGCCGAAAGTGAGCCGGCTGTGGTGAAAGCGCCGGTGCACCGGATCGTGGGCGAGGTAAGCCAAGGTATCGTTCATCCAGCCCATGTTCCACTTCATGGAAAAGCCCAGCCCGCCCAGGTGCGTCGGCCGCGACACCATTGGCCAGGCGGTGGATTCCTCGGCGATGGTCAGGGCGCCGGGGAACTCGCCATGCACCATGACGTTGAGCTGGCGCAGGAAGTCGATCGCCTCCAGGTTCTCGCGTCCGCCATAACGATTCGGCACCCATTCGCCCGCCTTGCGCGAATAATCCAGATAGAGCATGGAGGCGACCGCATCGACGCGCAGGCCGTCGATATGGAACTCCGACAGCCAGTAGTGGGCACTGGAGAGCAGGAAGCTCCTCACCTCGTTGCGCCCGTAGTTGAAGACATGGGTACCCCAGTCGGGGTGGCGCTTCAGGCGCGGATCCTCGTGCTCGTAGAGGGAGCTGCCGTCGAAATGCGCCAGCGCGAAATCGTCCTCCGGAAAGTGGCCCGGCGCCCAGTCGAGGAGGACGCCGATGCCGGCCCGATGGCAGGCATCGATGAAGAAGCGCAGGTCGTCGGCGGAGCCGAAGCGCCGCGTCGGCGCGAAATAGCCGGTGGTCTGGTAGCCCCAGGATTCGTCGAGCGGATGCTCCGACACTGGCAGCAGTTCAATGTGCGTGTAGCCCATGTCGAGGACGTAGGGCAACAGGTGCTCGGCCAGATCACGATAGGAATAGAATCGTCCTCCCGGATGGCGCCGCCAGGAGCCGGCATGCAGCTCGTAAATCGACAGCGGCGCGTGCAACCAGTCCCACTGCGCGCGGCGCGCAAGCCAGTCCGCGTCACCCCAGGCGTGCGCAGGCAGGGGCGGCACGACCGTTGCCGTCGCCGGCCGCATCTCGAAGCCTTGGCCATAGGGATCGGCCTTCACCTGCACCGCCCCCGTGGCACGGTTGCGGACCTCGTATTTGAAGAGCACATTGGCCGGCAGGTCGGGAATGAACAGCTCCCACACGCCGGAGGCGCCGAGCGAGGCCATCGGATGCACGCGGCCGTCCCAATGGTTGAACTCGCCGACGACGGAGACGCGCTCGGCGTTGGGCGCCCAGACGCGGAAACAGGCGCCGGAGACGCCCCGGCGCGACTCCATGCGGGCGCCCAGCAGACGATAGGCTTGATAATTCCGGCCTTCGCTGAAAAGATACAGGTCGTGCGGCGTCGCCGCCGGCTGGAAAGCGTAGGGATCGTGACAGCGCAGCGTGGCGCCCCCCTCCTCGACGATCAATCGATAAGGGTCGGCAGGCAACACGGCGCCGAGCCACTCGAAAACGCCCGCCGGGTCCAGGCAGACAAAAGCCTCCTGTCCGCCCGGGATTTCCAGTGCGACGGAAGCGGCGCCGGGGCGGAACACGCGGATACGCCAGCCGTCCGCGTTGCGGGATGGGCCAAGGCAGGAAAAAGGATCATGCTCCCGCGCGAGCAGCAGGCGTCCCCATGGCCTGGCGGCAGGACGGTCGGCAACCGGCAATTTGGCAGTCATAGTCGCATCTGAAAGAGGGCAACCGCATGCAAGACGACAATGAGACGCTGCACCAGGTCTACACCACCACCCGGGGCGGACAGGGCCCGCGCTTCGTCAGCCAGCTCACCCGCGAGGCCTTCGCCATGGTGCTGGCCGGCGGGCGCGGCAGCCGCCTGAAACAGCTCACCGACTGGCGTTCCAAGCCCGCCGTTCCCTTCGCCGGCAAGTTCCGCATCATCGATTTTACGCTATCCAACTGCATCAATTCCGGCATTCGCCGCATCGGCGTCGCCACCCAGTACAAATCGCAGAGCCTGATCCACCACCTGCAGCGCGGCTGGGGCTTTCTCGACGGCCGCCTCAACGAATTCATCGACCTGCTGCCGGCCCAGCAGCAGATGGGCGCGGATTGGTACAAGGGCACCGCCGACGCCGTGTTCCAGAACCTCGACATGCTCCGGCGCAATCGCCCGAAGTATGTCGTCGTGCTTGCCGGCGATCATGTCTACAAGATGGACTATGGCCGCATGCTCGCCTTCCACGTCGCCGAGCAGGCCGACCTGACCGTGGCCTGCATGGAGGTGCCGCGCGAGGAGGCCAGCGCCTTCGGCATCATCAGCGTCGGCGAGGACTGGCGCGTCACCCGATTCACCGAAAAGCCGAAGGATCCGGAAGCCATGCCCGGCAAGCCGGATCGCGCCCTGGTCAGCATGGGCGTGTACGTCTTCAATGCCAGCTTTCTTTTCGAGCAGGTGATCCGGGACAGCGACGACCCGAACTCCTCGCACGACTTCGGCAAGGATGTGATTCCGCATATCGTGCAGCGCTACCGCGCATTCGCCCACGACTTCGCCGAGAGCTGCGTCGGCGGGGAGGAAGGCAGGCCCTACTGGAAGGATGTCGGCACCCTCGACGCCTACTGGGAGGCCAACATGGACATCGTCCATGTCACGCCGGAACTGAACCTGTATGACGATGCCTGGCCGATCTGGACCTACCAGGAGCAGTTGCCGCCGGCCAAATTCGTCTTCGACGATGAGGATCGGCGCGGCAAGGCGATCGACTCCATCGTTTCGGGCGGCTGCATCATCAGCGGCGCCGCGGTGCGCCGCTCGCTGCTCTTCTCCGACGTGCGCATCGACGAGCGAAGCGTGGTCGAGGACTCGGTGATCCTGCCCAAGGTGCGCATCGGCAGGAATGCTGTCATCAAGCACGCCATCCTCGACAAGCGCTGCCGCATTCCGGACGGCATGAAGATCGGCGTCGATCGCGCGGAGGATGCGCGCCGCTTCCACGTCACCGAGCGGGGGGTCACGCTGGTCACGCCCGAAATGCTCGGACAGAAGGTGCATGGGGTGCGATAGCGATCGTTTGCCGACATGAGTGAAATCCGCAAACTGGAACTGGTCTTTCTCTGGCACATGCACCAGCCGGATTACCGCGACCATGCCACCGGCGAGTTCCGCCGGCCGTGGACCTACCTGCATGCGCTGAAGGACTACACCGACATGGCGGCGCACCTGGAGCGCCATCCGCAGGTGCGCGCCGTGGTGAACTTCGTGCCGGTGCTGCTTGACCAGATCGAGGATTACGTGCGGCAGTTCGACGCCGGCGACTACCGCGACCCGCTGCTGCGCCTGCTGGCGCGCGAGTCCCTCGATCATCTGGAGGCGGACGAGCGCGCACTCGTCCTCGCCACCTGCCTTCCCGGCAACCATGCGCGCATGGTGGCGCCTTACCCGCGCTACGAGCGGCTGCACAATCTCTTCCGCCCGATCGCCGGCGTGGGCGCCACCGCCAACGGCTACCTGTCGGGCGCCTTCTTCGCCGACCTGCTGGTCTGGTACCACCTGGTGTGGACGGGGGAAACCGAGCGCCGGCACGAGACGCTGCTGGCGGAGCTGATGACCAAAGGCGAGGGCTTCACACTCGATGATCGGCGCCGCCTGCTGTCACTGATGGGAAATGCCCTGCGCGGGCTCATCCCGCGCTACCGGGCCCTGGCCGAACGCGGCCAGATCGAGCTCTCGGCGACGCCGGACACGCACCCCCTGGCGCCGCTGCTCCTCGATTTCGCCTCGGCGCGCGAAGCGCAGCCGGACCTGTCCCTGCCGGCGTCGCACTTCTACCCGGGCGGTCGCTCGCGCATCGACCGGCACATTGCGCTGGCGCGCGACAGCCATGCGCAGCGCTTCGGCCAGCCGCCTGCGGGCATGTGGCCGGCCGAAGGCGCGTTGTCGACCGCCTTCCTGCAGCAGCTCGCCACACAGGATTGCCGCTGGACCGCCTCGAGCCAGGGCGTGCTGGCCAACAGCCTGCGCCGCAAGCAGATCGACTTGTCGAAAACCCATCTCTATCATCCCTGGCGAATCGAGGCCGCGCCCGGCATCGCCGTTTTTTTCCGCGACGAGAAGCTGTCCGACCTGATCGGCTTCGAGTACGCCAGGTGGCACGGGCGCGACGCCGCGCAGCATTTCGTCGACCAGCTGGCGCGCATCCGCGACGAAGCACCCGCCGGGGAAACGCCGCTGGTCTGCGTCATCCTCGACGGCGAAAACGCCTGGGAGCACTACCCCTACAACGCCTATTATTTCTTCGAGGATCTCTACGGGCTGATCGCCACGCAATCCTGGCTTGACACCACCACCTGCGCCGACTGGCTGGCCCGCCACCCCGAGCGCGCGGAAACGCTGCCCTCCCTCGTCGCGGGCAGCTGGGTATACGGCACCTTCTCCACCTGGATCGGCGAGCCGGACAAGAACCGCGCCTGGGACCTGCTCTGCGCCGCCAAGCAGGCGTATGATTTGGTCATGGACAGCGGGCGGCTCGACGCCGCTGCGCAGCGCGCCGCCGAAGCGCAGCTGGCCGTCTGCGAGGGTTCGGACTGGTTCTGGTGGTTCGGCGACTACAACCCGCGCGAGGCGGTGGCGAGTTTCGACGCGCTGTTCCGCGCCAACCTCGCCCATCTCTACCGCCTGCTGCGGCTGCCCGAACCGCCCCAGCTCGCGGTGCCGCTGTCCAGCGGCGGCGGCTCACCCGAGGGAGGCGGCGCGATGCGCCGTGCCAGTTAAAAAGAGGAAGCATGACCCAACCGATATCCCTGCTGCTGGGCGTGCATGCCCATCAACCGGTCGGCAACTTCTCCACCGTCCTGGAGGAGGCGCATGAACGCTGCTATCGCCCTTTCCTGCACGTCCTGCACCGCTATCCCGAATTCCGTTTCGCCGCGCATTTCTCCGGCTGGCTGCTCGACTGGCTCCTGGAGCATCACCCGCAGGACATGGCGCTGCTCAAGGAGATGGTGGCGCGCGGACAGGTCGAACTGTTCGGCGCCGGCGACTGCGAGCCGGTGCTGGCCGCGATTCCGCATCGCGACCGCATCGGCCAGCTCAATGTCCTGACGGACAAGCTGCAACGCCGCTTCGGCGCCCGCGTCGAGGGTGCCTGGCTCACCGAGCGCGTGTATATCCCGACGGTGGTGCCGGCGCTGGCCGACTGCGGCATGAAATACGTGACGGTGGACGACTACCACTTCCTCTGCACCGGCAAGATGGCCGAGGAACTCGACGGCTTCTACACCACGGAGGAAGATGGCCGGCCCATCGACCTCTTCCCCATCTCGGAGCAGTTGCGCTACCGTCTGCCCTTCTCGCCCGCCGCAGAGGCCGTCGCCTACCTGGAAAGCCTTGCCCGCGAAGGACACCACGCCGCCGTCTACTTCGACGACATCGAGAAATTCGGCATCTGGCCGGAAACCTATGAGTGGGTATACGAGAAGGGCTGGCTCGAGCAGTTCATCCAGGGCGTGCTCGCCTCCCCCCTCATCCGCACCGAGACCTACCGCGATTTCCATGCCCGCAACACGACGCGCGGCATCATCTACCTGCCGACCACTTCCTACATCGAGATGAACGAGTGGACACTGCCGGCGAAGGCGGCCGCGGTCTACGACGAACTGGTCGAGCACGAAAAGCGCGAGGGACGTTACGAGAGAAACAAGCCCTTCATTCGCGGCGGCATCTGGAAGAACTTCTTCATGCGCTATCCGGAATCCAACTGGATGCACAAGCGCATGCTGGCGCTGTCCGACCGGCTCGCCGCCCTGCCGCCGAGTGGGCGCAGTGCTGCCCTCACTGACCACCTCTACCGCGCCCAGGCCAACGACGCCTACTGGCATGGCCTGTTCGGCGGGCTCTACCTGCCGCACCTGCGGCGCGAAGTCTATTGCAACCTGCTCAAGCTTGAAGCGGCGCTCGATGCCGTGGCGCCGCGCCCGCCGCTGACCGTCGGCGACCCGGATTTCGATGGCGTGCGCGAGCTTTTCCTCGGCAATGCCGACGTGCAGGCCGTGGTGAAGCTCGATGCCCACGCCGCCCTGTGCGAACTCGACGCCTACGGGCTGGCCCACAACTTTGGCGATGTCCTGACGCAGCGCGCCGAACACTACTACCACAAGCTGAATGCCACGCCTGTAGTCGCCGAAGAAAGCGCAGGCATCGCCTCCGCCCACGACCGCGTCGCCTTCAAGGATGTGATCGGGCCGGCCGACGTCGCGCCCGATGCGCGTCCACGCCGCCTGTTCGCCGATGCCTGGCACCGGCTCGATGGCGAGACGGCCTGGCCGCAGTACGCGGCGGGAGCGTTCAGGGCGCCGCTGATGAATGCCATATTCACTTCCCCGCTCGACGGCGGCGAGATATCGAAGACCATCACCCTGGCCGGGCGCACGCTACAGGTCGCTTATCAGCTGCGCAACGTACCGGGCGGCCGCTTCTCGGTCGAGCTCAATCTCGCCATGCCCAGCTGCGACGGCTACACGGGGCGCTACATCCTCGCCGACGGCAGCATTCCCTGCGGCTTCGGCCAGGCGCTGGACCTCGCCGTCTCGCAGCGACTGACTTTGGACGACCGCGTGCTCGGCGGCAGCCTGGTGCTCAGCGCCAGCCGGCCGGTGGACATCAAGGCGCGGCCGCACTACACCGTCTCGCAGTCGGAAGCCGGCTGCGAGAAGATCATGCAGGCGGCCTGTCTCACCCTTTCCTGGCCGATAGACGCCGTATTGCGCCCCGAAGGAAGTACCCTTGGGGTGCAGGAACTGACTTTTTCCCTGGAAATCGTCGCCGACAATTGAACCCCGCCATGCGGCTGCTCGGCACCCTCTTCGTCGGTCTCGTTCTCGGCTATGCCGCGCTCGCCGCCCTGCTGGTCGTCTTCCAGTCGCGCTTCATCTATTTCCCCGAGATGGGGCGCCAGGACCGCGCCACGCCGGCGCAGCTCGCGCTGCCCTTCGAGGAAGTTCACATCGCCACCGCCGACGGCGAAATCCTGCACGGCTGGTTCGTGCCGGCGCCCGATGCACGCGCCACGGTGCTGTTCCTGCACGGCAACGCCGGCAGCGTCGTGCACCGGCTCGACTGGCTGCCGATGTTCCAGCGGCTGCGCCTGTCGGCCCTGATGGTCGACTACCGCGGCTACGGCCAGTCAACGGGCAAGCCCTCCGAGGCCGGCACCTACGCCGATGCCGAGGCGGCCTGGCGGCACCTCACCGAAGACCGGCGCATCCCGCACGGACGTATCGTGATTTTCGGGGAATCCCTCGGCGGCGCCGTCGCCGCACACCTTGCCGCCCGCAGCCAGCCGGCGGCGCTGGTGCTGCATTCGGTCTTCACCTCGGCGCCGGATCTCGCCGCCGACCTCTACCCCTTCCTGCCGGCACGGCTGCTCATGCGCTATCGCTATGACACGCTGAGCGCGGTGCAGGCGCTGCGCTGCCCGTTGCTGGTGGCGCACAGTCCGCGGGACGAGATCGTCCCGGTGACCCATGGCCGCCGGTTGTACGAGGCCGCGGCCGTTCCCAGACAGTGGCTCGAACTGGCCGGCGGACACAACGACGGCTTCATTTTCATGCGCGCCGAATGGGTGCATCAATTCGGCGAATTCCTGCAGCGTCACCTGCCTGCCTGAACGGCGGTGGTAAGATTAAAAAGGTATACAGCACGGAGGTCATCATGCCTGAAATCGTCAAACTCCTCGGCGACGAAGCCGACAAGCTCCTCAAGCACGAATGCCGCGGCATCCCGAAGGCTCGTCTGCACCTGCCCGGTCCGGATTTCATTGATCGCGTCGTCGCAGTTTCCGACCGCAAGCCGGCGGTGCTGCGCAACCTCGCCGCACTGTTCAACCATGGGCGCCTGGCCGGCAGCGGCTACCTTTCTCTTCTGCCGGTGGATCAGGGCATCGAGCATTCCGCCGGGGCATCATTTGCGCCCAATCCGGATTTCTTCGACCCTGAAAATATCGTCAAGCTCGCCATCGAAGGCGGCTGCAACGGCGTCGCCTCGACGCTCGGTGTGCTCGGCAGCGTCTCGCGCAAATATGCGCACAAGATCCCCTTCGTCGTGAAGTTCAACCACAACGAATTTCTCTCCTACCCGAACACCTACGACCAGACGCTGTTCGCCGATGTCGAGCAGGCCTTCGAGATGGGCGCCTGCGCGGTGGGCGCAACGGTCTATTTCGGCTCGCCGGAATCGCGCCGCCAGATCTGGAAGGTGTCGCAGATGTTCAAGCGCGCCCACGAGCTCGGCATGGCGACCATCCTCTGGTGCTACCTGCGCAACAATGCCTTCAAGCAGGGCGACACGGACTACCACGTCTCGGCCGACATGTCCGGCCAGGCCAACCACCTCGGCGTCACCATCGAGGCGGACATCATCAAGCAGAAGATGGCGGAGAACAACGGCGGCTTCAACGCGCTGAAGTTCAGCAAGACCAGTTCCAAGGTGTACTCCGAACTGACGACCGACCACCCTATCGACCTGGTGCGCTATCAAGTCGCCTGCTGCTACATGGGCCGCGCCGGCATGATCAACTCCGGCGGCGAATCGAAGGGCGCCGGCGACCTCGCCCAGGCGGTGCGCACTGCGGTGATCAACAAGCGTGCCGGCGGCATGGGCCTGATCTCCGGCCGCAAGGCCTTCCAGAAGCCGATGAAAGATGGCATCGAATTGCTCAATGCCATCCAGGACGTGTATCTCTCGAAGGATGTAACCATCGCCTGACCGTTAATCATGCCCGGCACTCCCTTCCAACTCGAAGTCAATCCGCAGCTGCCGCCGCGCCTGGCGCGCCTCGAGGAGCTGGCCAACAACCTGTGGTACAGCTGGGACCGCTCGACGCGCACTCTGTTCGCGCGCCTCCATCCCAACCTGTGGGGCTCTGTCGGCCACAGCCCGAAAGCCTTCCTCAAGCGCGTAGACCAGCAGCGACTGCTCGATGCCGCCGACGACCCGGTGTTCCTCGGCAACTACGCCCGCGTGCTGTCGGCCTTCGACACCTACCACAACGAACCGGGGCGAACCAACGGTGCGCAGCATCTGCGCCACACTGACCTCGTTGCTTATTTCTGCTTCGAGTTCGGCTTCCACGAAAGCCTGCCCATCTACTCCGGCGGCCTCGGCATCCTCGCCGGCGACCACTGCAAGGCCGCCAGCGACCTGCGCATGCCCTTCGTCGCCGTCGGCCTGCTCTTCCGCCAGGGCTACTTCCTGCAAACCATCGACGGCGAGGGTGTGCAACAGGCCATATATCGCGACGCGGACTTCGACGACCTGCCGATCGCCCCCGTGCTGCGCGAAGACGGATCGGAACTACATGTCCAGGTCGACATGCCCGACCGGCTCGTCGAGATCAAGGTCTGGCAGGTCCGCGTCGGCCATGTCACGCTGTTTCTGCTCGACACCGATCTGGTGGCGAACAGCGCGCACGACCGCGACATCGCCCACCGCCTCTACGGCGGCGACCGCACCACGCGCCTCGAGCAGGAAATCGTACTCGGCGTCGGAGGCGTGCGTGCCCTGGTGGCGATGGGCCTCAAGCCGACCGTCTGGCACATCAACGAGGGCCACGCCGCCTTCATGATCCTGGAGCGGATCCGCCATCTCACTACTCAGGGCATCGAGATCTCGACGGCCGTCGAAGCAGTGGCGGCGCACACGGTGTTTACTACCCACACCGCCGTCCCGGCCGGGCACGACCATTTCAGCGAGGATATGATCCGCCGCTATTTCGAACATGCCTGCAAGGAGCTGCAGGTGTCGACCGAGCAGTTGCTCACCTTGGGCCGCGTGCCCGGAGGCCACGAGTTCAACATGACCGCACTGGCGATCCGCGGCTCGCGTTTCCACAACGGCGTCTCGCGCATTCACGGCGGCGTCTCGGGGCATATCCTCTCCAGCCTATGGCCGCAGATCGAGTCGGACGACAACCCGGTCACCTACGTCACCAACGGCGTGCATGTGCCGACCTTCCTGTCGTCCGAATGGAACGAACTGTTCGACCGCTTTCTCGGACCGGGCTGGAGCCAGCGCGTCACCGACCGCAGCTGCTGGGAGGGCATCCACACCATCCCCGACCACCAGTTCTGGAGCGTGCACCAGTCGCTCAAGGCGCAGATGCTGCATCTGGTGCGCCACCGCATCTCCGAGCAGCATGCGCGCAACCACGGCTCGGAGGCGCACCTTGACCGCCTGTTGAAGCTCGCCAATCCTGACAATCCGAACGTCCTCATCATCGGCTTCGCCAGGCGGTTCGCCACCTACAAGCGCGCCGCGCTGCTGTTCGAAAAGCTCGACTGGCTGCGTGAGATCCTCTGCGATCCGCAACGGCCGGTGCTGTTCCTCTTTGCCGGCAAGGCGCATCCGGCCGATCAGCCCGGCCAGGCGCTGATCCGTCGCGTCGCCGAAGTGGCACGCATGCCGGAGTTCGAGGGCAAGATCCTGCTGGTGGAAGGCTATGACCTGCGCTTCGCGCGGCGCCTGGTCTCCGGCGTGGATGTCTGGCTGAACAATCCGCAGTATCCGTTGGAAGCCTGCGGCACCTCGGGCATGAAGGCCGCCATCAACGGCATTCCCAACCTGTCTGTGCTGGACGGCTGGTGGGGGGAAGGCTACGACGGCAAGAACGGCTGGGCCATCAAGCCGGCTTCCGACACGCTGGACGAGGCGCGGCGCAATCACGAGGAGGCTCGCACGCTCTACGAGATCCTGCAAGACAGCGTGATACCGCTTTACTATGATCGGGGCCCGATGGGCTATTCGCCCGGCTGGGTGGCGATGGCCAAGCACTCGATTGCCACGCTGCTGCCGCGCTTCAACTCGACGCGCATGCTCTCCGACTACTTGTCCCGCTTTTACGTGCCGGCCGCGCAGCAGTGGCGCCGCTATTCGCAGGACAACTACGCAGGAGCCCGCTCCGTGGCGCAATGGAAGTCGCGCGTGCGTGCCGCTTGGCCGCGGGTTGCACTGCGCCGCCTCGACACGCCGAAACGACGCATCGCTTTCGGCGAAAGCCTGCGCTTCGAGGTCGCGGTGTTCCTGGACGGCCTGCAACCCGATGACGTGGTGGTCGAACTGTTGTTCGGCCGCCCCGCCGGCGGCCATCTGCCGAAAAAAGCGCGCAGCCATCGCTTCCTGCACGAGCGTGCGCTGGAAGGCGGGGAACAGCTGTACGCACTGGAGCTGACGCCGGAGAACTGCGGCAAGATCGAATACCGTATTCGCGTCTACCCCCACCACGAAATGCTGACCCACCCCTTCGAAATGGGCATGATGGTTTGGCTCTGAAAGTTCTTTTCGCCACCCCGGAACTTGCGCCATGGATGAAAAGCGGCGGGCTCGGGGAAATCTCCTGGTCGCTGCCGGCCGCGCTGCATGAAGCGGGCGTGGATGTCCGCGTTCTCGTGCCGGCCTACGCACCGCTGCTCGCCGCCTTCCCCGGCGCGAAGCCGCTCGCCGAACTGGCTCCGCCGGACGGCGAGTTGCCGGCCGCCCGACTGCTGGAAGCCAGGACCGACGGCGGAGTACCTCTCCTGCTGCTCGACTGCCCGGCTTTCTTCCTACGCGCCGGCAGCGCCTATCTCGATGCCGACGGCAACGATTTCGCCGACAATCACCTGCGCTTCGGGCTGCTCTCGAATATCGCCGCCCTGTTGAGCAGTATGGCCAGCCCGCTGCACTGGCGCCCTGACGTCCTGCACTGCAACGACTGGCCCTGCGGACTGGCGCCGGCCTATCTGCACTTCATGAAGGGAGCAAGGGCGGCGACGGTCATGTCGATTCACAACCTGGCCTTCCAGGGCATCTTCCCGGCCGATACGCTTTCTGCCCTTGGCTTGCCGCCCGCAGCATTTGCCATGGACGGGGTCGAATTCTGGGGCAAGCTCTCCTTCATGAAAGCCGGCCTGCACTATGCCGACCGCATCACGACGGTCAGCCCGCGCTATGCCGAGGAAATCCAGACCGAAGCGTTCGGCTACGGCTTCGCCGGGCTGCTGCGCTGGCGCCGCGACGATCTCACCGGCATCCTCAATGGCATCGACACGAAAACCTGGAATCCGGCCGCCGATCCCTACCTGCCGCGACATTACGAATTCGCCCACCTGAAGGGCAAGGAGGCCAACAAGGCCGCGCTGCGCCAGCGCTTCGGTCTGGCGGCGGATGCTTCATCCCCTCTACTCGGCGCCGTCTGCCGCATCACGCAGCAAAAAGGGCTCGACCTGCTGCTGGGGATCGGCGACGAAATTACGTTGATTCCGGCACAACTCGTTCTGCTCGGCACCGGCGACAAAGGCCTGGAAACCGCCCTTTCAAGCTTGGTGGAGCGTCATCCCGGTCAATTCGCCGTACGCATCGGCTTCGACGACGGCCTGGCGCACCTTGTAGAAGCTGGCTCGGATATTTTTCTCATGCCGTCGCGCTTCGAACCTTGCGGCCTGAACCAGATGTACAGCCTGCGTTACGGCACACCGCCGCTGGTACGAAATACCGGGGGGCTGGCCGACACGGTGGTCGATTGCAACGATGCAACGCTTGCCAACGGAACGGCCAACGGCTTCGTCTTCGACGATGCCACCCCGGAAGCGCTGCTCGTGACGATCCGCCGCGCCGTGGCCGCATGGCACGACAAGGCGCTCTGGCACAAGCTGCAACGAAACGGGATGGTGCTGGACTTCAGCTGGTCAAATGCGGCAACGGCCTACAGGGCCATCTACGCCGAACTTTCCCTGAAAATGAAAACGGCGGGCAAAACACATCCCGCCGCTTAAACCGGGTTGTCCCTGCTAGCTGAGAACGATGCGGGCGCCCTGTAGGAGAATGACAAACCCGCCCAGGCCGACCGCACCGACGAAGAGATTGTTCAGGGCGGAACTGCGGCTGCTGCGATCAAGCAAACGCTTGACCAGTGCAAGCATGCCGATAGCCACAGTGAGCGCAGCCAGCGTGGCGAGATTCGGATCGACCAGCACCGCCCGAACCCGTTCCACCAGCCAGCCGTCGGGCCCCAGCATATAAAAAACCGCGCCCCCGATACCGGCAGCCAGGCAGGAGAAGACCATCAAGGTCAGGAAGGTTTCCCTGGTTTCATGCATCAGGCGTTCCATGTCTTCTCCTCTCTTGCCCCAAGCCCAACAAACTGTGGAGGCAGTGTAAAAAGAAGCCGGCGCAGACAGGGCGCGATCGGTTGGCTCAGGACCGATCCCCGAAGGTAGAGGCACCCTGTCTTACGGGCGGCCGGCATTCGTAAAGCTGTCCGTACTACGTGTTATAAACAGGTCAACCGCGTGCGGCCAGCGCGCCGTTGACCACCTTGACCTTTTCTCCGACAGCGAACGAGGGCTGCGTCGACTGGTTCAATGTCCTCACCGAACCGTCGTCCATGCGCACGCCCACACGCCAGCTGGTCGACTTCCTTATGTTCTTCTCGATCTCGTGCCCGGCATAGGCGCCCCCGGCTGCCCCCAGCACACCAAGCGCGGTGCGGCCGTTGCCGTGACCGAACTGGCTGCCGACCACCGCGCCGGTAACACCGCCGGCAACGGCTCCGATGCCGCTGCCCTGCCCCTTCACCTCGACGGCGCGAATCGACTCGATCACGCCGCATTGCGTGCAGGCCACAACGCCCCGCTGGGATGAATTGCGCTGCACCTGCCCCCCGGTCTGACCTGCCTCCCGGCTCTTCTCCTGAACCGGTGCGGCATCCTGTCTTTGCGAATGGGCTGACGGAATGACGCCCGTCACCGCACCGACAGCTGCCAGGCTGGCGATAATGACCGCCACCGCCGCAATGTTGATGAGCGGGCTCGGTCTGCCGTAGGCGCCTGTCGTTTCCATGCTTTGCTGCGTTCCCCGTGATCAGGTGTTACGCGCATACTTATGCAAGTGATGTGCCACTTGCATTTTTCCCTTTGGAAACATTGAATAAGAGGATTTCGACAGGGTCTGTTGCGGAATTTTCTGCGGTGATCGTGTCTGGCGTAGACGACAGCAAGCCTGCTGTAATTCTTAACACGCTGAATTGAATGTTTTTTCTGTTGTCGCTGGAAGACGACAACAGCTTCGGGCAAAAAGGGAACGTCCGACAGAACCGAATCAGGCCTTTTCCGCCTTCTCCGATTTGAACAGCGCCGGGCTGAGATCGTGCCGTTGCAGAAGTTTGTAGAACTCGGTGCGGTTGCGCTGCGCCATGCGCGCCGCCTGAGTGACGTTGCCCTCGGTGGCGCGCAACAACCGCACCAGGTAGTCGTGCTCGAACGCGCGCCGTGCTTCGTCAAGGGACACCATCATGGTGTTGTCGTCATGCAGGGCCTGCTGCACGAGCGAGGCCGGTACCACCCGCGAGGTCGACAGCGCAACGGTCTGCTCGACGACGTTGAGCAGTTGGCGCACGTTGCCCGGCCATGAGGCGTTCACCAGCAATTCCATCGCCTCCGGGGAAAAGGTGCGCGCCGGCTTGCTGTAGCGCACCGCCAGCTGCTCGACGAAATGCGCGCAAAGCAGCGGTATATCCTCGCGCCGCTCCGACAACGGCGGCAGCGCCAGCGAAACCACATTGAGCCGGTAGTAGAGATCCGGGCGGAAAGCGCCGCCGCGAATGCTTTCCGAGAGATCGCGGTGGGTGGCGGAAATGATGCGCACGTTGATCGGAACCATCTCGGTCGAACCAACCGGCCGCACACTGCGGTCCTGCAGGGAACGCAACAGCTTGGCCTGCAGGGAGAGCGGCATGTCGCCGATCTCATCGAGGAACAGCGTGCCGCCCTGGGCTGCCTGGAAGAGACCGCGGTGGGCATAGATCGCCCCGGAAAAAGCGCCCTTGGCGTGGCCGAACAGCTCGCTCTCGAGCAGGTGTTCGGGAATGGCTGCGCAGTTGACGGCCATGAAGGGCCCTTTCGCCCGCGCGCTGGCGAGATGTATGGCCTGGGCGAGCAACTCCTTGCCGCTGCCGGATTCGCCGTAAATCAGCACGCTGGCATCAGAGCCGGACACCAGCTTGGCCTGGCGCAGCACCTCTTCCATGCGCTGGCTGCGCGTGACGATGGCAGCCCGCCAGGCTTCGGACGCGCCGCCGGTTTCCGTGCCTCCGGAAAACTTGAGGGCTTGCTCGACCTGTGCGAGAAGATCCTTGCCGTCGAAAGGCTTGGTCAGAAAGCTGAAGACGCCGCGCTGGGTCGCGGCGACAGCATCCGGAATCGTGCCATGCGCCGTCAGGATGATTACCGGCAGGGTCGGCATGGCGGAATGGATACGATCGAACAGCGCCATGCCATCCATCCCCTCCATGCGCAGATCGGTGATGACGAGACGGGGCCGCGCCAGAGCCAACTGGGCCAGCGCCTGTGCGCCGCTCTCTGCCGTCTGCACCGCATAACCGGCGGCCGTCAGGCGCAGGGAGATCAGTTTGAGAATGTCGCGGTCGTCATCGACAAGAAGAATGGGGGCTTTCACTTCGGTCATTTTTTAGGGGATTGCCGTCCGCGCAGGCTGCGCTCAATAGTCAACATGGAGTCCAGCTTCTGCTGCAGCTCGTCGGCGCGCTTCTGCTCCCGCTGACGCTCGGCCACAAGTTTCTGCAGCAAGACGATGAACTGGTGCCGGGGCGATTCGGGCGGTGCCTTGCTGCTGGCAGCCCCATCGAGCAAGGCCAGCAGCCTGGCATCGTCGCGCCAGGCCGCGCCCGGCACGCACATCAGCAAGGCCAGGCGCAAGCGACCCAGTTCGCTGCGATCGCGGGCGAAGGACTGGCCGATGCCCTGATATTCGCGCTTCAGTTCTTCCGCTGGCATGGCCAGCAGATCCTGATAGTATGCCAGCAAGGCCGACACTTCCGCATTTTCCCTGATGTAATCCGCGCCAGGCGCGGATACGGACACAGGCTCGACCGGCACCGGTGCGGTATCTGGAAACAATGCACAGCCACCCAATGCCGCCGCCGCGGCAATTTCCCTCAAGAGCCTCACATCAGTCCTTCTTTTCCCAGTTGAGCGGCAAATTGACGCGAAAATGGCCGCCTTTGCCTTCCTCGATGACCTCGATTTTGCCACGATGCGCCAATACATATTCCTTGGCGATGGCCAGGCCGAGGCCGCTGCCCTTGACCGTGCCGCGCCGCGCCCGCGTACCGCGAAAGAACGGTTCGAAGACACGCTCGCGTTCCTCGGCGGCAACACCCGGGCCCTGGTCGATGACATCGAGCACCGCACGCCCTTCGAGCTTTTCCAGCCCGACATGAATGACACCCTCGCGCGGAGAAAACTTGATGGCGTTTGTGATTAGGTTGTCGACCACCACGCGCAGCTTGTCGGCATCCCCTTCCACCAGCACCGGCGTCATCCTGCGCTCGAAGCGGATGGCGCGCGCCGCAGCCACCAGACGGTGTGCGCGCAGCACCTGGGTGCACACCACGTCGAGCGCCACCGGTTGCGGATCGATGCTGCCAGAGGCAAAGCCCGCCTGCTGGTAATTGATCAGCTCCTCGATGAGCTGCTGCAGGCGGCGGCTGTTCTGGTCGATGATTCCGATAATGGTTTTCTGTTGCTCGGTCAGCGGCCCGGGCACGCCTTCTCCGAGCAGCTGCGCGCCTTCGCGGATCGAGGTGAGCGGCGTCTTCAGATCATGCGAAACGTGTCGCAGAAAGCGGTTCTTCTGCTCTTCCAGCTCCGCCAGCCGCCGTCGAAGCCAGTCGAGCCGGCGGCCGAGATAGGCGAGATCCTGCGGGCCGGACACGGTGATCCCGTCGGAATACTCGGCACGGCCGATGGTGCGGATGGCGCGGTCGACCTGCTGCAACTGGCTGGAAATGATGGCACGGAACCATAGCGCTATGCCCAGCGTCACCGGAATCGCGGCGAGCAACTGCCAGGTCAGGGTGCTGCGCGCGTCGAGTGCCGTGGTGCGCAGGCCCTCGACCTCGACGTCGATCAGGCGACCGCTTGAAGCCAGTACGCCGCGCGCCTGCTCGGCGATGGCGGAGAATTCTTCCGGTGATACCGCAGCGCCGTCATCCAGGGCCTTCAGCAGTTTCTGCTCGCGTCCCAGCACGGAAGCCAGCTTGGCTCGCCCCCCCTCGTCCAGCGGCAGGCGGGAATATTCCTGTGTCGCCTGCATGAACTCGCCGCGCAGGCGACGGTAATCCTCAAGCAGGCCGCGCTCGCGCAGAATCTGGTACTGGCGCAAGGCGCGCTCCATGCCGGTCAGCGTTTCCAGCATCTCGCGGCTGGTGCGCGTCGCCACGGCGGCCTCGCGCACCGCGCGTTCGCTCTGCTCGGCAAGGTGCTGCACGTTGAAGGCGGCATTGCCCAGCGCGAAAACGAGCGGCAGCGAGACCAGGCCGAAGCCGATCAGGATCAGTCGCAGGAAGGATTTAGGATAGAGGCGGCTCACTCGGTATAATCTTTCGGCTTCCGCATTCTGCTTTTTTTACGATACCACATCGATGCAATACACCTGCAAGCCTCGCCTTTCCCTCATCGCCGCCGTCGCGGCGAACGGAGTCATTGGCAGCGACAACGCCATGCCCTGGCGCTTGCCCGAGGACCTGAAGCGCTTCAAGACACTGACGCTGGGCCACCCCGTGATCATGGGCCGCAAGACATACGAGTCGATCGGCCGTCCGCTGCCCGGCCGGCGCAACATCGTCATCACGCGCAACCCGGCGTACCGGGCCGATGGCTGCGAGGCGATGGGTTCGCTCGAAGCCGCCCTCGCCGCCTGCAACGGCACGACCGACGAAGTCTTCGTCATCGGCGGCGCGCAGATCTACGCCGAGGCGTTGCCGCTGGCGCAGCGCCTCTATCTCACGGAAATCCGGCGCGACTTCCCGGGCGACGCGCGCTTTCCGGAATTCGACCGCGACGTCTGGCGCGAAACGGGGCGCGAGCCGCAATCGACGAGCGAGGGGCTGGCATTCGCTATTGTGGTCTACGACCGGAGAAAGCCCCTCTAGGACTGCGGACGGCTCAGTAGCAGGAAGGTCCGCAGGTCGGCGGACCTGGCGGCGGCGACTGCGGCGTCTGGGGCGCAGTGATCTGCCCCGGCGCATCCCCTGAGGAGAAGCCGGGAGCCGCGCCCGCCGGCGGCGCCAGCAGCGGGTCCAGGGCATTGCGCTTGGTGTAGGTCGGTGGTGTGTTGGCGTCCGGCACATAGGCCGACTGTCCGGCCTCCACCAGCAGGCAGCCGCCATTGTTGCATATCTCGATCAGGCCGGAATTCGTCGTCGCGGTGATGCTGTTGCCGTAGGCCACCGCATACTCGGTACCGCGGATGCCGATGGTCGCCACGGCCGTGTCGAGCCGGTAGGCCTTGCGATCCGTCTTGCCGATGCCGCCGGTGATGGTGCGCATGGCGCCCTTGAGCAGGCTGAAGAAGCCCTTCTCGCCGCCCTCCGTCTGGCCCTTGAATTCATAGGCATCGATGCGGAACTGCGTCTGCGGCTGCAATGACACCATGCCGCCATCGGTGAAACGCAGTTGTGCTCGTCCGGCGCCGGTATCCACCGTGTCGCCGGCGCTGACTTCAGCACCGCGTGCCAATGGCCGCCGCACGCCATCCGCCTGCACGGCAACCACCTCGCCGACGGCGAAATCGATTTTCGCAGCGCCGGCCGCGTGCAAACTCTCCGCAGGCAAGCAGAAGGCCAATAGGAAAAGGGCACAGCGTGCAAAATAATCGGCTTGGCCGCTTGGCACATTGCGTAAAAGTGTTTCCATTTGCGAGGCCTCTCTTGGCGAAATCGCGAAAACCAGACACATTATGTCATGATCACACCTGCAAGCCTGTCAGGGCAAAGTTGCATCTCGAACTACGTCGAATCATGAATGAGAGCGAGGCCAGTGGAATCGCCGTGTTGGGACCGTTCAGGTCGGGAACCTCGCTCACCTGCAGAATCCTTTCCCGCATGGGCGTGGACTTCGGCCCGGAAGCCGCGATGCACTCACCTGACCTGTTCAGTCCGCGGGGCTACCTGCAGCGGACGGATGTCGGGCAGGCAAACAATCGCTTGATGCGCTCGACCGGCATGCCGGTCGAGCCTGAACTCTGGCCCTGGACGATTGCGCCGTGCCCCGACGGAATCACATTACTCTTCAGCGCATCGAACTCCGCCTGCATCGCCTTGCGCGTAAGCAGGGGCAATGCCTGGAAGGCTTCCCAAACGAGGCCGTCGAAATTCAGCCCAAGCAGGGCCTCGGCGCAGTAAGGACGATCGACTGCGCGTGGCGCGGCAGGAGCTGCATCTGTCCGAGCTGATGCGTGAGAAGCTGCTCAGGCGGCAGCCATCGCAAGCGTTCCCTCTGAAAGAGCAGGCCCAGCAGATGGACCGCGGCATCGCTGCCGATGGCCGGCCAGCCGATGCCGTACGCGACACTGCGCGCTTCGGGATCGCAATAGTCGGCGCGGTTCATGAGTCGCCCCCTGCTTCCGGCGGCACGGCAAAGCTCTCCGGCGGCAGCCCGGCCAGGTGGCGCTGCCACATCATCTCGAAGGCGCGATCCAGCTCGTGCACGCGGCGTGCCGTATCGAAGAGTGCGCAGGTCGTACGATTGCGCGCGAGCCTTTCGCGCAATGCCACGATTTCTCCGGGCTGCGTCGCCAACCGGAACGCTGCCGCCTCATAAGCCTCCTGGTCGGCGGCGACCAGTTCCGGCAGGCCGGTGGCGCGCACGATGCCGGCGCCGAGCCGGGCGGCCATGGTTTCGCCGGCGCCAGTCAGCACCGGCAGGCCGGCCCAGAGCGCATCCGCCGCCGTGGTGTGGGCACTGCAGTAAAAGGTGTCGAGGAAAAGATCGGCGCTGGCATGGCGTGCAAGGTGCTCCGCATGCGGCAGGCGCGGCGCGAAGATGAGTCTTTCCGGTGCAACCCCGCGCGACGCCGCCGCTCGCTGCAGATTCCGCCGCACCGCCTCGCCGCCATCCAGCAGCCACAGCACGCTGCCGGGCACGCGCGCAAGCAGCCGCATCCAGACTGCGAAGACATCCGGTTCGATCTTGTAATTGGTGTTGAAGCAGCAGAAGACGAAGCCCTGTTCGGGCAGGCCGCAGGCGCTGCGTGTTGGCGCTTTCCCGGAAATCGGCTCGCGGTCGTTGTAGATCCAGAGCGTGTCCGGCAGGAACACCAGCTTCTCGCTCCAGCATGACTCTTCTTCGGACGGTGTTGTATACGGATCGGTGATGCGGTAATCGATCAGTTCCCCCCCCATCGTCCCCGGCAGGCCCAGGTAGGAAACCCGCAGAGGCGCAGGCCGCAGGACGAGCACCTCGGGACGGGAGTATTCCAAATGACCGGCTAAATCGATCAGGATGTCGATGCCATCGAGTTCGATGCGCGTAGCGATTTCCCGGCTGTCCAGCTCCGACACCTCCCTGAACGTGTCGCAGGCCTCGACGATGCGCTGTTTCAGGACTCCCTCGCCACGATGCAGGGAATAGCCGAAGGTTTCGAAGCGGACGCGGTCGCGCAGGGCGAGATGGCGCCAGTGCAATTTCGCTGAAGGATGGTCGCGGAAGTTGGGTGAAATGAAGCCCAGGCGGATTCGTCCGTCCGACCGCTCCCCTGCACAGGTAACGGGAGGGGCGTTGGGGGAGGTCGCCGCCGCCCGCGCTGCCACAGCCAGAGCGATGCCTCGCGCCAGCGCCTGCTGATCCGCGGGCGCAAGCGGCAGGGACAGTGCGGTATGGTAAAGCCCCATCTCATCCAGCGGAAAAGGAGCGCGGCGGAGGTCCGCTGCGAGAGTGCGCATGCCCTCGATCAGCCGCTCCCGCTCGCTCCAGTCGCAGGTTTTCTGCCGTTCCAGCAAGCGGGCGAGTCGGATCTGGCGCGGATCCAGAGTCAGTCGCTGCGGTACGGCGACACTAACGGCGGCAGCAGCAGCAGTACGGTAGTTGTCGGCCGCAGCAGCATCGACGCTGCGGGCGCGGGCAAAGGACGCGCCCGCTTCGGCATCCCGCCCCAGCATGGCGAGCACAAGTCCCCGCAGCATGAGCGCGTTCGCCACATCCGGTTGCAGGCGCAGCGATCGCTCGACAGAGGTCAGCGCCTCCGCATGGCGATCCAGCCGCAGCAGCACGTCGGCCAAGTTGTAGTGCGCCGCGGCGCTGCCGACATGGCTGCGCACCAGCGACTGGTTGTCCCGCAGGGCCTCCTCCAGCCGGCCCAGACGGGCCAGCAGCGCGCCGCGATTGAGCCGCGCGCGAAAATTCCCTTTCGCGCGCCGTAGCGCCGCGTCGTAGCGCGCCTGGGCCGCTTCCGGCTCGCCGAGTGCTTCCAGCACGGCGCCGGCGTCGACGAGAAAGTCAGTCGCCGCAGGACGGCGCCTTAGCAATTCCTCGATCTGCGCCAGCGCCTCGTTCGGCCGCTTCAGTTCCAGCAGCAAGGAAGCACTGGCCCGCCGGGCCTCGTCAAGGTCCGGGTCGAGCGCCAGCGCTTGCTCCAGCGCGGAGAGCGCCGTCTCGGGACGCTTGAGGAGATGACGTGCGGCGCCGAGCAGGAACCAGGCGCGGCCGCAGGTCGGCGCGTCTTCGGTCGCCTGGAGGGCGATCGCCTCCGCCCGGGCGGGTTTGCCCTGACGCAGCAACTCCGCCACCTGGTCAAGCACCGGATTCGCTACGCCGCCGGGATCGGTTCCCATGCAGGATGCTTGAAATGGCCGACATGCTGGTCGGCAGGATGATCCGGGAGCGCAGCGGCACTCCCGGGAATTCGATTATTTCTTGAAAACCGCTGCGCCGTGGATGTCGCCGTATTGCGTTCCGTAGAATTCATAGACCAGCCCGGCACGTGCTGCATTCGCGCCGGCAAAGAAGCCGAGGATGGAAGACCCGCAGCTGCAGGAACAATCGACACCGGTGCTGGCGACTCCTCCCGTCCCAAAAAAGTCCGATCCGGCAATTGAGCCGCTCCAGGACGACGAATAGATGTTTGCCCCCAGCGGAACGCTGAGGTCGCCCATGATCGTAGAAGCCCCGAAATTCGCTGTCAGGCTGCCGCTGATGGGCTGAGTACCGAAAGTAAAGGTGCTGCCGTCCCATGCCGTCGGGTAGGTGTAGCCCATGAGGGAGTAGGTGGCTGTAACGTTGCCGATCTGCAGTGCGCTCATGTCGGCCATGGGCGTCGGCATGCCGACGACGTAGTGAACATGTTGCATGCCGAGAAGCGAACCATCGTCGTCGATGTTGCCATCGATCCAGCGCCCCCAGCCGATGGTGCCGTCCGTGAGCATGCCGACAGGGGCTCCCTGCGTGATGCTTGCCGGCCAGTTCGTGTCGCTGAAAGCCGCCAGACCGCCACCGCTGAACGTGGCGGACGTGCCGCCCGCCAGTCCATCGAAAAAATACATATCGGAAGAGCCATCGAACACACCGACTGCGGCGAGCGTATGGCCCGGTCCCGAGATCAGGCCAAGAGAGGTAAGCCCGGACGGCGTACCGTCCCCGGTGGTGTCGTTGCCCGAAGTAAAGCCGGGAAGCTGCCCCTCCTGCGCCGGCGGCGGCGGAATTTCCGCCTTCTTGTCTGCCATCACCGGCTGGGTGTTATTGTCGGCGACGTAGGCCGTCTCGCCGCTGTTGAGGATCAGGCAGCCGGCGGCGTTGCACACCTCATTGCTGCCTTCGCCCGTCGTGACGTTGATGCTGTTGCCGTAGGTGACCGAGAACTCGGTGCCACGAATGCCAATGGTCGCCACAGTGGTGGTGACCCGGTAGTTCTCGCGGTTGCTGCGGCCGACCAGGCCGGTGATGGTGCGCATGGCGCCCTTGAGCAGGCTGAAGAAGCCCTTCTCGCTGCCGTCGGCCTTGCCGGCGAAGCGGTAGTCGTCGATGCGGAACTGGGTCTGCGGCGCCAGCGAAACCTGGGCACCGTCGGTGAAGCGCACCTGGGCGCGACCGTTGCCGGTGTCGATCATCTCGCCGCTGGCCACCTCGGCACCCCTGGCAAGCGGACGGCTGCGGCCGTCCGCGGCCAGCGCCTTGACGTCGCCCGCGGCGAAATCGACGCGCGCCGCGCTGGCAGCATGACCAACCAGCGGGAAGACGGCGGCGAGGGCCGCCATCAGGGCGGCGCCGGATTGCTTCAGCTTGAAATCGTTCGGCATGATGGCTCCTGCTTAGAACTCGCGACGCACGACGACGGAGACAACCTCGCGCCGGAAACGGTTGAGTGCGACGTTCGACCGGGCGTCGGTATATTGGAACTGCGGCGTCACGCGCCAGTTCTTGGCCGGCGTCCAGGCGACGCCGACGCCGAGGTTCCACTGGTTGTCGGTGCGCGTGCGCAGGAAGAAGGGATCCTCGGCGTTATAGCGGCGGTGCTCGTAGCCGAGATTGGCGAAGAGCTTGGCATCGCGATGGATTTCGTGCTGGGCGCCGACGCGGGCGCCGTAGAGCATGTGGCCGAGATGCTCGAAGCCGTCCTTGCGGGTCGCCTCTTCGCCGACATAAGCGCCGCCGTAGAACACCGTCTTGAACCCCTTCAGCGCATGGGCGAAGTTGGCCCCGATGACGAAGCGGTCGGCATTGCGCATCTCCTGCGACATGTAATGCAGGTCGGAGTATTGGATGTAGAGGCTGGCCTGGTTGCGGGCATCGTAGTTGTGCTGCCATTGCGTCGTGAAGCCGGCGGCCTCGCGATAGCGGTCGTTGTCGACCCAGAACTGGTTGTACTGCAGGGCCGCGCTGAAGACGTCCTTGCCGTAGGTGCGCACCACGCCGAGGTGGGCGTCGGTGGAGCCGGTATCGAACACATCGACATCGGTGTTCATGCGCTTGCTGCCGTTCAGGCCGGCAGTGAGGGCCCATTCCTTGTCCAGCGGCTTGCGCAGGCTCAGGCCGCCGCCGGCCGAGGTGAAGGTATCGCTGCGGCGCACGCCGCCCGGGCCGAGGGTGAATATGGCGCCGCCGAACAATGGCACAGCGACGTTGCGGTCCGAGGTCGCGCTATTGACGTTGGTGTCGTGGCCGAAAGAGCCCTCAACGTAGCCACGCACGGTGGTGCGGCCTTCGTCCTCAACGCGCTCGATGGCGGAAAGCAGACGGTCGATGGTGACGGCCACTTCCGGCGGCACACCCTGTTTCTTGACAGTTTCGAATTCCTGCCTGGCGGTCTTGGTCTCGCCCAGGGCTGCATAGGCACGAGCGATCTCGGCGCGGGCACGAACATGATCCGGATTCACCGCCAGCACGCGCTCCAGAGCGAAGACGGCATTGGTGTTCTTGCCGATTTCGAGAGCAGAAAGGCCGAGGAGGAAGTCGTAGTCGGGGTCGCCGGCGCGCTGGGGTTCGAGCGGCTCGAGCAGCGCGTAGGCAGCCTTGGCGTCGCCCTTGTCGAGCAGGGCCTTGGCATTGTCGGTCACGGCATCGGCCTGTGCCAATCCGGCCGTGAACAGGCCGGCCACGACCAGGGCGATACGGATCTTGTTACTGTTTTTCATCGAGCCCCCATGCAGGCGAGAGCAGCATTTGCTCGCCCGGCGATATTCATTTCCGCTAACGGCACAAGGTTAATCGATTCGCCACCATCGATCAATCGAAATGGCATCAACGCCAGCGGGCTGTTGCACTCCCGCCACATTCGCATCGGCCTGGGCCAGCCCCACTGGAACCAGCATCGAAAGAGCGAGGAAGCCCAGAAACAGCAGTATGCGCATGCCAACGATTTGAGCGACGTGAAATTGACGCCGGAATAGTATCATATTATTGTTTTTTGTCAATAGGTTATTGTGTATTTCTAAAGAAATACCTGAATAACGTATCTGACAGAAGGATGCGGCTAACGCACGCAATCCACAAGGTAGCGCACCTTCCCGTTGCTTTCGTCCTTGACCAAGCCATGAATGTCGGTCTCGAAACCGGGGAAGCGTTCGTTGAAATCGCGTGCGTATTGCAGGTAACTGACGATAGTGCGATTGAAGCGCTCGCCGGGTATCAGCAGGGGAATGCCGGGGGGGTACGGGGTGAGGAGGACACTGGTGATACGGTCTTCCAGCTTGTCGATCTCGACGCGCTCGATCTCGCGATGCGCCATCCTGGCAAAAGCGTCGGACGGGCGCATCGCCGGCACCATGTCGGAGAGGTACATCTCTGTCGTCAACCGCGCCACGTCCTTGGCCTTGTAAACATCGTGGATCTGCTGGCAGAGGTCGCGCAGGCCGACGCGCTCGTAGCGCGGGTGTTGGCCACGAACTCGGGCAGCACCTTCCACAACGGGTGGTTCTTGTCGTAGTCGTCCTTGAATTGCTGCAGTTCGGTCACCATGGTGTTCCAGCGGCCCTTGGTGATGCCGATGGTGAACATGATGAAGAAGGAATAGAGACCGCACTTCTCGACGATGACGCCGTGCTCGGCGAGGTATTTGGTGACGATCGCGGCCGGAATGCCCCAGTCGGCGAAGTCGCCGTCGACGTTAAGTCCTGGCGTGATGACCGTTGCCTTGATCGGGTCGAGCATGTTGAAGCCGTCAGCCAGCTGGCCGAAGCCGTGCCAGCGCTCGCCCGGCTTGAGCATCCAGGCCTCGCGCTCCTCAATGCCCTCCTCGGAGAGATCGTCCGGCCCCCACACCTTGAACCACCAGTCGGCGCCCCACTCCTCGTCGACCTTGCGCATGGCACGGCGAAAATCCAGTGCCTCGGCAATGGACTCCTCGACCAGCGCCGTGCCGCCCGGCTCCTCCATCATCGCCGCCGCCACGTCGCACGAGGCGATGATGGCGTACTGCGGCGAGGTCGAAGTGTGCATCAGGTAGGCCTCGTTGAAGACGTCGCGGTCGAGCTTGCGGTTCTCCGAATCCTGCACGAGGATCTGCGAAGCCTGCGAGAGGCCGGCCAGCAGCTTGTGCGTCGACTGCGTCGAGAACACCATCGACTCCTTGCAGCGGGGCCGGTCGGCGCCGATGGCATGGTAGTCGCCGTAAAAATCGTGGAAGGCCGCATGCGGCAGCCAAGCCTCGTCGAAGTGCAGGGTGTCGACCCGGCCGTCGAGCATTTCCTTGATCTCCTCGACGTTGTAGAGAATGCCGTCGTAGGTGGACTGGGTGATGGTCAGCACGCGCGGCTGCCCTTTCACCTTGGAGGCAAAAGGATGGGCGGCGATTTTCCGCTGGATGCTCTCCCAGGCGAATTCCGCTTTCGGAATCGGCCCGATGATGCCGTAGTTGTTGCGCGTCGGCATGAGGAACACCGGGATGGCGCCGGTCATGATGATCGAATGGAGCACCGACTTGTGGCAGTTGCGGTCGACGATGACGATGTCGCCCGGCGCCACGGTCGAATGCCAGACGATCTTGTTCGACGTCGAGGTGCCGTTGGTGACGAAGAACAGGTGGTCGGCGTTGAAGATGCGTGCCGCGTTGCGCTCGGAAGCCGCCACCGGCCCGGTGTGGTCGAGCAGCTGGCCGAGTTCCTCGACGGCATTGCAGACATCGGCGCGCAGCAGGTTTTCTCCGAAGAACTGGTGGAACATCTGGCCCACCGGCGACTTGAGGAAGGCCACTCCGCCGGAATGGCCCGGGCAGTGCCACGAGTAGGAACCGTCGGCGGCATAGTGTACAAGCGCGCGGAAGAAGGGCGGCGGCAGCGAATCGAGATAGGCCTTGGCCTCGCGCAGGACATTGCGGGCGATGAACTCCGGCGTGTCCTCGAACATGTGGATGAAGCCGTGCAGTTCGCGCAACACGTCGTTCGGGATGTGGCGACTGGTGCGCGTTTCGCCATGCAGGAAGATCGGGATCTCGGCGTTGCGGGTGCGGACCTCGGCAACGAAGGCACGCAACCCGGCGATGGTCTCCTCTTCTTCGTTGGCCAGCTCCTCGTCGTCGACGGACAGGATGAAGGCCGAGGCGCGGCTCTGCTGCTGCGCGAAGGAGGACAGGTCGCCGTAGCTGGTGACGCCCAGCACCTCCATGCCCTCCGCCTCGATGGCCTCGGCCAGGCGTCGGATGCCCAGGCCCGAGGCATTTTCCGAACGGAAGTCCTCGTCGATGATGATGATGGGGAAGTGGAAGCGCATGTCAGATTTTGGGCAGGGTCACGCCGACCTGTCCCTGGTACTTGCCGCCGCGGTCCTTGTACGAGGTCTCGCACACCTCGTCCGACTCGAAGAACACCACCTGCGCCACGCCTTCGTTGGCGTAGATCTTCGCCGGCAGCGGCGTGGTATTGGAAAACTCCAGGGTCACGTAGCCTTCCCATTCCGGCTCGAAGGGGGTGACATTCACGATGATGCCGCAGCGGGCATAGGTGCTCTTGCCGAGGCAGACGGTCAGCACGTTGCGCGGAATGCGGAAGTACTCGACGGTGCGCGCGAGGGCGAAGGAATTGGGCGGGATGATGCAGAAGTCGTTCTTGATCTCGACGAAGGAATTCGGGTCGAAGTTCTTCGGGTCGACGATGGTGCAGTTGATGTCGGTGAACAGCTTGAATTCGTTCGAGCAGCGAATGTCGTAGCCGTAGCTGGACGTGCCGTAGGAGACGATCTTGCGGCCGTTGACCTCGCGCACCTGGCCGGGCTCGAAAGGCTCGATCATGCCGTGCTCTTTCGCCATGCGGCGAATCCATTTGTCCGATTTGATGCTCATCGCGCAGCGCCGAAAAGAAAGAGCGGAATTATCCGCTCTTTCGAGGGTGGGTCAACAAAGGGTTTCAAGTGTTCTGGATGACGATGTTCGGGAACTTCGCCGTCATGTCCTTGGCCTGCTCGGCGATCTTCACGGCGACGCGGCGGGCGATGCCGCGGTAGATCTCGGCGATGCGGCCGTCGGGGTCGGCCGCCACCGTCGGCTTGCCGGAATCCGTCTGCTCGCGGATGGCGATGTCCAGCGGCAGGGCGCCAAGGAACTCGACCTCGTAGTCCTTGCACATCTTCTCGCCGCCGCCGGAGCCGAAGATGTGCTCCTCGTGGCCGCACTTCGAGCAGATATGGATGCTCATGTTCTCGACGATGCCGAGGATGGGGATGCCGACCTTCTCGAACATCTTGAGGCCCTTGCGGGCATCCAGCAGGGCGATGTCCTGCGGCGTGGTGACGATCACCGCGCCGGTCACCGGCACCTGCTGCGCCAGGGTCAGCTGGATGTCGCCGGTGCCCGGCGGCAGGTCGATGACCAGGTAGTCGACGTCGTGCCATTGCGTGTCGCCGAGCAGCTGCTGCAGCGCCTGGGTCACCATCGGGCCGCGCCAGACCATCGGGGTTTCGGGGTCAATGAGAAAGCCAATCGACATGGCCTGCAGTCCGTAGGCCTGCATCGGCTCCAGCGTCTTGCCGTCGCGCGACTCGGGCTTGTCGGTGATGCCCAGCATCTGCGGCTGCGAGGGGCCGTAGATGTCGGCATCCAGCAGGCCGACGTGGGCGCCCTCGGCGGCCAACGCCAGCGCCAGATTCACCGCGGTGGTGGACTTGCCGACGCCGCCCTTGCCCGAGGCCACGGCGATGATGTTCTTCACCTGCGGAATCAGCTTCACGCCGCGCTGCACGCTGTGAGAGACGATCTTGCTATACACATTGGCGGAGACATTGCCAGCGCCGGGAATGGCTCTAAGCTTGTCGATCACCGCGCGGCGCATGCCGTCGATCTGGCTCTTCGCCGGGTAGCCCAGTTCGATGTCGACGGCGATTTCCGCACCGTCGATCTTGATGTTTTTGGCGGAACGCGCGCTGACGAAATCCTTGCCGGTGTTCGGATCGATGATTTCCTTCAGCGCCGTCTGCACCTGCAGTTCGGAAATGCTCATGGGATGCTCCATCAGAATATTAATACCTGAGAATTATACTCAGGTTTTGCGGACCAGAACCGGGAGAATACAGTTAGCCGAAGCCAACTGCTAAAATTGCTGTTTTTTCAGGCAAATTCCGCAATGTCCGTGCCGCGCAATATCCTCGTCACCAGCGCCCTGCCCTACGCCAACGGCGCCATCCACCTCGGCCACCTCGTCGAGTACATCCAGACCGACATCTGGGTGCGCTTCCAGAAGATGCGCGGCCACGAATGCTGGTACGTCTGCGCCGACGACACCCATGGCACCCCGGTCATGCTGCGCGCCGACAAGGAAGGCATCACGCCGGAGGCCCTGATTGCCCGGGTGCATGGCGAGCACTCGCGCGACTTCGCCGGCTTCCACGTCGCCTTCGACAACTACCATTCGACGCACTCGGAGGAAACGCGCTTCTTCGCCAACGACATCTACGGCAAGCTGAAGGCCGCCGGCCTGATCGAAGTGCGCGCCGTCGAGCAGTTCTTCGACCCGGTGAAGGAAATGTTCCTGCCGGACCGCTACATCAAGGGCGAGTGCCCCAAATGCGGCACGCCGGACCAGTACGGCGACTCCTGCGAGTCCTGCGGCGCCGCCTATGCCCCGACCGACCTGAAGAACCCGGTCTCCGCCGTCTCCGGCGCAACGCCGGTGCGCAAATCCTCCGACCACTACTTCTTCAAGCTCTCCGATCCGCGCTGCCAGGAGTTCCTCCGGCGCGCGACGCGCGAGGTCTGCAAGGCTCAGCCCGAAGCGGTGAACAAGCTGCAGGAATGGCTCGGCGAGCCAGGCGAGAACAGGCTTACCGACTGGGACATCTCGCGCGATGCGCCCTACTTCGGTTTCGAGATTCCGGATGCGCCGGGAAAGTATTTCTACGTCTGGTTGGATGCGCCGATCGGCTACTTCGGCAGCCTGAAGCATCTTGCCGCGCGCACGCCGGCCATCGACGTCGCCGCCTTCATCGACAAGGCCGCCGCTGCCAAAGCTGGCACTGAGATGTACCACTTCGTCGGCAAGGACATCCTCTACTTCCACGCCCTGTTCTGGCCGGCCGAGCTGGAGCATGCCGGCTATCGCATTCCCTCGGCCGTTTTCGCCCACGGCTTCCTCACCGTGGACGGCCAGAAGATGTCCAAGTCGCGCGGCACCTTCATCACCGCCGAGAGCTACCTGAAGCAGGGCTTGAATCCGGAATGGCTGCGCTACTACTACGCCGCCAAACTGAATTCGACGATGGAGGACATCGACCTCAACTTAGAGGATTTCGTCGCAAGGGTAAATTCAGACCTCATTGGCAAGTACATCAATATCGCCAGTAGATGCGCGGGATTTATTTCGAAACGATTCGATGGTCGCCTTGGCGCAATTGATAAATCAGCAACTGTCGAGTACGACTCTGCCTCACAATCTTATGAAATTGCAAGGGCATATGAGGCACGCGAATATAGTAAGGCTCTGCGCGAAATCATGCGTCTGGCCGACTTAGCGAACCAGTACGTCAATGACAACAAGCCGTGGGAATTGTCGAAGGATGCGACACAAGCAAATCGCCTTCATGAGGTTTGTTCCACAGCGATTTCTTTGTTCCGTGATTTAACGCTGTATCTCAAACCAGTTCTGCCGAAGTTGGCCGAGCAGGTCGAGCAGTTCCTCAATATCTCCCCGCTTAAATGGGCAGATATTGGGTCTTCGCTGCCGGCTGGTCATCGCATCAACGAATACAAGCACCTCATGACCCGCATTGATCCGAAACTGATCGACGCCCTCGTCGAAGCCAACAGGGAATCGCTCGCCCCGGCGCCCGCGCCTCAAGCGCACTCGCAGCAGCGCCACGCCGTGCACCAGCAGCATGCCGAGGAGAAAACCGCCGTGTCTCACATTTCCATAGACGACTTCAGCAAGGTCGACCTGCGCATCGCCCGCATCGCCGGCGCCGAGCA
>Ga0172380_10001889_pt1 | contig 34953 bp, 36 predicted proteins | sample Leawe162metaG_FD_119747 | JGI IMG/M metagenome (GOLD analysis project Ga0172380, IMG submission 119747) | Leachate microbial communities from a municipal landfill in Southern Ontario, Canada - Leachate well 162 metaG | ecosystem: Engineered > Solid waste > Landfill > Unclassified | place...
GCATTGCGCCGCATGTATAAAAAATCACGATAATTTCCGCCCATGAACATCGCTGCCCAACGCTTCGTCTTCAACCTGTATCGCGGCCAGTTCATGCCCGTGGCTGAAATCGCCCGAAGGCATAGCAAAGGCCGTCTTGCAGGGCATAGCGGCAAGACCGATATTGCCCTGACCTCCACGGTCAGGAACAAGGCGGTCTATCTTGCCCTGGGCATCCGGGCCGACGGCCGCAAGGAAGTGCTGGGGCTATGGATCGAACAAACCGAAGGCGCCAAGTTCTGGCTCAAGGTCTTCAACGAGCTCAAGAATCGCGGCCTGGAGGACATCTTGCTTGCGGTCGTCGACGGCCTGCGCGGCTTTCCGGAGGCCATCGAAGCGGTGTACCCGCAGGCGCACATCCAGACCTGCATCGTGCACCTGATCCGCAATTCGCTGAATCTGGCGAGCTGGAAGGAACGCAAGGCGCTGGCGGCGGCGCTCAAGCCCATCTATCAGGCCGCTACGGCGCAAGCGGCGGCAACGGCGCTGGAGGCGTTTGCCCAAAGCGAGTGGGGACAGAAATTTCCGACGGTCGTAACCATGTGGCAACGCCAATGGGAGCAGGTGATCCCGTTCTTCGCCTACCCGCCCGCCGTACGCAAAATCGTTTACACGACCAATGCCATCGAAAGCATGCACATGCAGCTGCGCAAGATCGTCAAGAATCGCGGGCATTTCCCCAGCGACGAGGCAGCCAGCAAATTGCTCTACTTGGCCTTGTGCAATATCGAGAAGGATTGGAAGATGCCACCTATTACGTGGAAACAGGCAGTCAACCAGTTCGCCATCCTGTTCGGCGAACGGTTCACGAATGCACTAAACTGAGATTTCTTAACCCGACCTCAGCACACAGAATTTCTGACACGTCCAATCTGTCCCCTTTATGGTCCCCTTTATGCTGATGAGGCATTGCTGAAGTTGTTCTATCTGGCTCTGCAAAACATCAGCCAGAAGTGGACCATGCCGATCCGGGATTGGAAAGCTGCGCTAAACCGGTTTACTATCCAGTTCGATGACCGGTTGCCACAACGTTAAACGAAATCCCGTTTACACAAAATTCCGGACACCCCCGGACGAGGACTAGCAGCAAGCGGGTTTTGATGCTCATGGAGTGCTTTGTTGTCTGATTCATTGCGGTTATCCCTGCAAGCCTGTTGTCTTATTGATTTTGGTCCAGCTTGCCAGAGTATATGGCCGGGTTCAGCCTTTTTCCAGCGCGGCGGCGAAGAAGCCGCCGGTGCCGTGAAGTTGGGGTGAATCGCCCCGCCCAGGAAGCAAAACCCATTTCCTTTTTTCCCTGCGCGCAAGAGCGTATGATGTACAAAATACTGCACACATTGTGCGGCACAGGAGGCCATCATGGGTATTTCCGCAAGCGATGTTATCCCGCTCTCGCACGCCCGGGCGAACTTCTCCGAACTGGCTGAAGAGGTCAAAGGCGGCACCGAGAAGATCATCACCAAGAACGGTGAAAGCTATATCGCCTTGATCGACGCCAAGCGTCTGGATTACTACCACCAACTGGAACGCGAGCGCATTCACCTGCTGCTGATCGACGAGGCATCCAGGGGGCTCGACGACGTTGCTGCTGGCAAGGTGAAAGATGCCCGTAGCGTGATCCAGTCAATCAAGCGCCGCCGTAGCGCCTGAGTTATAGCGGGGCCTGCTTGTGGCGAAACAACCTGTCGTCAAATTCACTGAGAACTTCGAGCGTAACCTTGAAGATATCGAGCACTTCCTGACTGAAGCAGAAGCGCCGCAAGCCTTCGACAGCTTGCTGGATGAACTGCTCGAAACGGTGGTTCCCAACCTTGAGCGTTTCCCCGAAATGGGTACACCATTTTTGATCCGCCAGCCGCGTTCTGTCGAGACCACAAATGCATTGGCAACGCTCCGCGCAAAGTTGTCGGCACTGGCACAGGACGCAGACGCGTTACGCGAATACCTCTTCAAGGATTACCTGCAGCTCTACGCGCTGATTGGCGGAAAGATTTACCTCCTCGCCATCCGCCACCAGCGGCAACTTTCATTCGACTTTGAAGGCCATTGGGAGCGATAGACCAACGCCATAGCAAGTGTTCAAGAAGAAAGCCGCCTGCTATGCAAGGGCCTGGCGCATAGCAAGAAGCCCCGGAGGTTTCCCTCCGGGGCTTTTTGTATCTCTTAGGGAAGCGCTGGTTTATAAAGATCGAGATTGCTTCGCTACGCTCGCAATGACCGGGCTGCGGGATAAATCAGCGCTTTCTTAGACCCTTTCCATCACCGCCGCAAAAAACCCATCCGTGCCGTGAACATGGGGCAGGAGTTGCAGGTATTTCCCGGTGTTCAGGGGGACGTGCTGGGAGGCAAGGATTTCACTGGCGTCCAGCAGTTTGAATTCGGGATGCTGCGCAAGAAAAGCTTCCACGACCTGCTGGTTTTCTTCAGGCAGGAAGCTGCAGATTGCATACACCAGGCGTCCGCCGGTTTTCAGCAGGCGGGATGCTGCCAGCAGGATCGCGGCCTGCCTTTGGGTCAGCTCGGCGATGCCTTCTGGCGTCTGGCGCCATTTCATGTCCGGGTTGCGGCGCAGAGTGCCGAAGCCACTGCATGGGGCATCCACCAGCACGCGGTCGATTTTCCCGGCCAGGCGCTTGATCTTGAGGTCGTTTTCGTTGGCGATGAGCTGCGGGTGCAGGTTGGAGAGTCCTGAACGTTTCAGGCGCGGCTTGAGGTTGTTGAGGCGTTTTTCGGACACATCGAAGGCATAGACGCGGCCTGAATTCTGCATCAGCGCACCGATCAACAGGGTTTTGCCGCCTGCCCCGGCGCAGAAATCCACCACCATTTCGCGGCGCTGCGGCGCCAGGAGCAGGCCGATCAGCTGGCTGCCTTCATCCTGCACCTCGATCTTGCCCTTAATGAAGAGTGAATTCTTGTTGAGCGAGGGTTTGTCCTTGAGGCGCAGGCCGAGCGGGGAGTAGGGCGTGATTTCCGCCGCGATGCCGTCGCTGTTGACCAGGGTATGCAGCACCTCGTCGCGCTTGTCGAGCAGGGTGTTGACGCGTAGGTCCAGCGGCGCGGGCTGCTGCATGCCGCGCGCCAGCGCAAGGATGTCGGCTTCGGACATGAAGGTGGCGAGCTTTTCCATCAACCAGTCGGGGAAGTCGGCCTGCACGGCGAGCGGCAAATCGGCGCTTGATTTCGCCTTGAGCTGCTTCAGCCATTCCTCTTCGCTATCCAGCAGCAGCGGCGCCAGTTCACGCGCATTGATGCCTTGCAGCTTCATCAGGGTGGCCAGTGCGAGCTGGCGCGGGCTGGCCGTAACGCGAGCCTCGTGTAGCGGAACCTCGTCACTCTCTCCTTTATCCTCGGGTAATTCGGCAGGGGCTTTTGGGAGAGAGCCAGGAGAGAGGGGGCCGATCAGGTGTTCGAGAAAGCGTTTACGGCGCAGCGCAGCGTAGACATTTTCAGCCACGAAGGCGCGATCCTGACTGCCGAGTTCGCGGTGGATGCGGAAATAATTGTGCAGGTTGGCGTCGGCGGGTTCGTGCAGGCGCATGACGGATTGCAGGGCGTGGACGAGGTGGCCGAAGCGGGAAACTGGGATGGGCATGGTTATCGGATATCCAGGGCAGTGGCGGTTTGTTCTGTCACGCTGCCTTGTTTGTCGGTGAAACGGATTTTAAGCGGAAGGTAATGATACTCCGTCGCCAGCCAGATTTCCGTGTTTTCTTCCCCATCCTGGCGTACTTGTGCGATGTGCAGCGCCTTGATGGGTCCGAGGGGAGTTTCCAGGTTTTCCTCGCCCATGGAGCGGTAGCCGTAGCTGCCCAGTTTGCGCCCGGTGGTGATATGGAGCCGGGTGCTGCCTTCCCGTGGCGGGGCGAAGGCGAGTTGATAAAGAAAGCTGAGCAGGTCCTGCGTGCCATCCGGCAGGTTGGCAGTACGCGTGTTGCCGCTGGTGCCGAATGTAAGCTGTCTGTTTATCCAGTCAAATTTAGCCGTATCGGTCTTTTCTGCGCTCTGCCCGCGCTGCACCCAGTAGGAATCGGGCTGCATGCCGTGTGCCGTGATGACGCCCTGACTGATCTGGACATGGCGGCCGCTGTAGAAAAGCGACACGATGCCGCTGGCTTCTGCGATCTGGGTAATGGAGTAATGCGTTCCCTCGCGCTTCCAGGTATGAACGGCAAGGCCTACGGAAAAGCCGTCCTGCCCCTTGTTCAGGGTGTAGCGGATTTCGGCGTGTTCCGGCAGGTCGATAGGGGGGGCTCCGGCACTTTCGCTTTCCGGGGGGGGGGCGGGTATTTCCTGTATTACGGCCGGAGGCTGCTCCGGCGCTGGTGTTTCAGCCACGGCAGGTTCGGGCGGGGCGCCGGCCGCAACAGGTTCAGGCCGCCGTTGTGGTGCTGGTTTGGGACGCGGCTTGGGGGTCTTTGCTACTGGCGGGAGAGCGGGCAGGGGCCTGATGGTCGCTGTAATCACCGGGTCAGGCTGATATTCCGGCAGGGTGATGCCGGGGCCGAAAGTCGCGATCAGGTGAACCAGCAGCGACAGTGCCAGCGCCCAGAAAAAACGTTTGACTGTGGACGGCGTCACCGTTTGGCTGGATTGGGCTCGGAGTCTGGCGGAGGGGACAGACTTTCCAGTTGCTGTACCAGCTTGCCGCCATCTTTTTCGTTGAACACGATGCGCGCCGGAAAGTAATGCCGGGATTTTGCCAGCCACAAATCGATGCCGTCTTCATTCGGCGTGCGCTGTTTGGAAATATGCACGGTCTGGAGGCTGCCAACGAGCGTTGACATGGTTTCTTCGTCGAGCACCCGGTAGGTGTTGAGGCTGAGTTTGCGCCCGGTGCTCAGGCGAATGTCGATGTTCTCCTGTCGTGGCGGCTGAAACATGAATTGATAATGCTGGCTGATGCGATCCTGTATCCCCTCTTCAAGCGGGGCGGTTTCGACTTTCCCGTCATATTTGTGGCTGACAACACGTTTTTCCCAGTCAAAATCGGCCACGATCAGCTTGCCCGGATCGGACCCGCGATGGTGCTCGAAATGTTGCGGACGCAGGCCGTTCGGGGTGATTTCCCCCTCGCTGATGAGGCGGATGTTGCCGCGAGCGAAGAGCGCATAAATGCCAATCGCCGCCGTCGTGCTTTCAATGCGGTAGCGCTTGCCATCATGCTCAAAGTGCTCGGTGACTTTGCCTACTTGCTGGCCGTTTTTCAGCACGCGGTAGGTGGCGTCAATCTGTTGCGGCGGTGCTGCCTGGGCCGCGAAGCTGGCCAGTGCCAGCACAAGAATGATCAGGCGGCCCATGGCGACCTCAGCGCAGAAGCGGAAGCCTGCGCAACATCCGCTTTCACCCGGTTGTTTTCCAGCACCAGGCGGCCTTCGGCAAACCAGCGGATGGCTTCGGGGTAGATCAGGTGTTCCTGCTCCAGCACGCGGGCGGCGAGGCTGTCCGGCGTGTCGCCGGGCAATACCGGCACGGCGGCCTGGGAAATGATCGGCCCATGATCGACAGTTGGCGTGACGAAATGCACCGTGCAGCCGTGGATTCTGACGCCTTCCTGCAAGGCTTTCTCATGGGTGTCGAGGCCGGGAAAGGCGGGCAGCAGGGCGGGGTGGATGTTGATCAGGCGGCCCTGGTAGCGGTTGACGAAATCTGCCGTCAGGATGCGCATGAAACCGGCCAGCACCACCAGGTCCGGCTGGAAGCTGTCGATTTTCTCCGCCAGGGCGGCATCAAAGTGCGCCCGGCTTTCATGTTCGCGGTGGTCCACCGCGGCCGTTGCAATGCCGTGCCGTGCCGCGATTTCCAGGCCTTTGGCTTCAGGCTTGTTGCTGATGACTGCGGCGATTTCCACCGGCAGCCCGGCCTCCAGGATCGCCTGCATGTTGCTGCCGCGCCCGGAGATGAGGATGACGATGCGTTTCACTTCACTTCACTCAACGACCGTCTGCGCTTGCCCATCGGCGCGGGCTTCGATCTGGCCGATGCGCCATACCTGTTCGCCGCTGGCGCTGAGCGAGTTCATCGCGGCCTCGGCATCTCCGGCGGCCACGATCACGATCATGCCGATGCCGCAATTGAAGGTGCGGTGCATTTCCTTCTCGGCCACGTTGCCTTCCTGCTGCATCCACGAGAACAGCGGCGGCATGGGCCAGCTGGTTTTCCGGATCACGGCGGTGAGGTTTTCCGGCAGCACGCGCGGGATGTTTTCCAGTAGGCCGCCGCCGGTGATGTGGGCCATGCCCTTGACCGGCAATTCGCCCATCAGCTTGAGCAGGGGCTTGACGTAGATGCGCGTCGGCGCCAGCACCACGTCGCGCAGGGGGCGGCCATGGAAGTCGCTATTCAGGTCGATGCCGGTGCGCTCGATGATCTTGCGCACCAGGGAGTAGCCGTTGGAGTGCGCGCCGCTGGAAGCCAGGCCCAGCACCACGTCGCCCGCGACAATGGTCTTGCCGCTGATGATCTTGTCCTTTTCCACCGCGCCCACGGCGAAACCTGCCAGGTCATATTCGCCAGCCGGGTACATGCCGGGCATTTCCGCCGTCTCGCCGCCGATCAGCGCGCAGCCGGCCTGCTCGCAGCCGGCCGCAATGCCCTTGATGACATCGGTGGCGGTGGCCACATCGAGCTTGCCGCAGGCGAAGTAGTCGAGGAAGAACAGCGGCTCTGCGCCCTGTACCAGGATGTCGTTGACGCTCATGGCGACCAGGTCGATGCCGACGGTGTCGTGCTTGCCGGTCATGAAAGCGAGCTTCAGCTTGGTGCCGACGCCGTCGGTGCCGGACACCAGCACCGGGTTCTGGTATTTCTTGCCGATCTCGAACATGGCGCCGAAGCCGCCCAGGCCGCCCAGCACCTCCGGCCGCATGGTGCGTTTGGCGAAGGGCTTGATGTTTTCCACCAGCGCATCGCCAGCGTCGATGTCCACGCCGGCGTCGCGGTAGGAAAGGGAAGTCTTGGAGGGTTCGGACGGGTTCATTGTGTATTCCATGGCGGCAAAAAATTTGCGCTATTTTACCTCAAATGACCGCCCTGCTGTTGCCGCGAGGTGATCAGGAATTCAGCTTGTATGCTATTCTTTTGCGCCATTATGACTGCAAAAATCCGCATTCTGCCCAGTGGGCGCGAGTTTCAGGCCGGTCCTCACGAGACCCTGCTGGAAGGGGCATTGCGGGCCGGGATCGCCATTCCCTATAGCTGCAACAGCGGCGCCTGCGGAGAATGCAAGGCGCGCCTGCTTTCGGGCCACCTGGCACCCGGCTGCTTGCCTGATTACCAGTTCAGCGCGGCGGAAAAGGCGGCCAACTATTTTCTGACTTGCCATGCCTGCACGCTGGAAGACCTGGAAATCGAAGTGCATGAAGCGGGTAGCGCGGAAGACATGCCGCTGCAGCAGATTGAAACGCGGGTTGCCAGGCTGGAGCACCCTCATCCGGACGTGATGGTGGTGCATCTGCGTACCCCGCGCAGCCAGTCTCTGCGCTTTCTGGCCGGGCAGCATGCCACGCTGGAAATTCCCGGCTTGCCGCCGCGCAACAAGTCCATCGCCAGTTGCCCCTGCAATGCGATGAATCTGCAGTTCCACATCCGGCGTGCACCCGGCGACCCTTTTGCGGAATACTGCTTTACAGCGCTGAAGCCCAATCAGGCGGTCATGCTCACCGGGCCGTCGGGCCGTTTCACCTTTGACGACGAGGCGAACGAGGAAGTCATTTTCCTTGCCTACGATACCGGTTTCGCGCCCATCAAGAGTCTGATCGAGCATGCCATATCGCTCGAATATCCTCACCCCATGCATCTGTACTGGGTGGCTTCCAGGGCGGGCGACCATTATCTGGAAAATCTCTGCCGCTCCTGGCTCGACGCGCTGGACAATTTTTCCTTCACTCCGCTACTGGATGAAGGTGAAGGGAGCAGCCCGTTTTCGGATACGGAGATTGGGCAACTTCTCGGAGCGCAGCGCATCGTCGCCGAGCATCCCGACCTGTCCCATTGCCGGGTCTACATGACCGGCCCGGAGCATGCCGTGCCCGAGACGCGCGCCTTGCTGCTTGAACATGGCCTGCCCGCGGCGCAATTGCATATTGATTCGTTCCATCGTTTCTAGCCATGAAACAGTTGTTGCTGGAAATCTCCCCCGTTTTTGCGCCCACGCTGGACAATTTTGTCATCGGGCGAAATGCCGAGCTGATGCAGGCATTGCGGCAACTGCTTTCGGGCAGCGCGCGCGAGCGCGCCATTTACCTGTGGGGCGAGGCGGGCAGCGGCAGATCGCATCTTCTGCACGGCCTGGTGGCGGCAGCGCGGGAAGCGGGCCTGCCCGCCATGCGGGTAACGGCGGGTGAGGCCATTCCCGTTCAGCCGGGTGCGGGGGCGCTGGTGGCCGTGGATGACGTGGAGCGGCTGGGCGCCGCAGAGCAGATCTCCCTGTTCAACCTCTACAACGACCTGCGCGAAGACGGCGGATTTTTCGTGGCCAGCGGCCCTTGCCCTCCCGCGCGGCTGAATGTGCGCCCCGACCTGGCGACCCGCCTCGGCTGGGGTCTGGTTTACCAGGTGCAGGGCCTGAATGATGTGGAAAAAGCCCAGGCCCTGCAGGAACACGCCCGGGCGCGCGGCTTCGCCCTGCCGCAGGAAGTGCTGGATTACCTGCTGCGCCACTGGCGGCGCGACCTGCCCTCGCTGATGGCGGTGCTCGATGCCCTGGATCGCATCACCCTGGAGCAGCAGCGCCCGGTGACGGTGCCCCTGCTGCGCCAGTTGCTGCAAATCGAGATGGAGCTATAACTCATGACGCAGCCGCGTGAAGCGCCCGATGCCCTGCTCCTGCTGGCTCCCGGCTGTCCGCACTGCCCGGCGGTGCTGGAAGGCTTGTCCGGGTTGGTGAAGGAGGGCGAGATCGGGCGGCTGGAAGCCGTCAATATCGCGGTGCATCCTGAACAGGCGGCAGACCTTGGGGTGCGCAGCGTACCCTGGACGCGGATCGGCGAATTCGAGCTGGAAGGCGTGCAGACGCCGGGCGAGCTGCGCCGCTGGGCAGGGCTTTCGGGCACGCCGCGCGGCCTGCCGGAGTATTTCATGCATCTGCTCAAGAATGGCCGGCGCGACAAGGTGGAAGCCATGGCGCGCCAGGCGCCGCAGCGTCTGCTGGCGCTGGTGACGCTGCTGGCCGATGCGGAATCCAGCATGGCGGTGAGGCTGGGCATCGGCGCGGTGCTGGAGGAGTTTCAGGGCGATGCCATCGCCGGGGTGATGATTCCCGGCCTGGGCGAGCTGACCCGCCATGCGGGTGCGCTGACGCGAGCCGACGCCTGTCATTACCTGTCGCTCATCGGCGGCGAACGGATCGTGCCTTACCTCAAGGACTGCCTTGCCGACGAGAACGCCGAAGTGCGCGAGATTGCCGCCGAAACGCTGGCGGAAATGGGCGCGCAGTAGCTATTCGGCTACCACCAGCCCGGCTTTCTCCCTGCGCAGTTTTTCCAGCTCATCGAGACAGAAGTGGGTGAAGGCCAGCCCGATGTAGATCGGGGAGAGAAAATTGAGCAGCGGCACGTACTGGAGCAGCCCCAGCACGCCGCCAAGCAGATAGAGTTTCCCGCCTGAACGCTCCATCAGGGCGGCGAATTCCTCGCGGCTCGCATGCTCGGCCAGCGCGTCATAGCGAAACAGGCGCTGGTTGAGATAGGCATTGAGCAGCAGCGGGAACACCAGCGCCAGCGGGCCGCTCAGGAGCCACAGCGGCAAAGTCAGGAGCCACAGCAGCAGGTAAATGAGCAGGGCGGCAAAGCCGTTCCACGCCGAGCCCAGATTGCTGCCGCCGTGTTCCCGGCGCAATTCTGGAAAGCGGCGCTCTGCCACATGGCGCACCATCATCGGCATGGCGAAGACGGACACGATCAGCAGGGCGGTGACATAAGCGAGCGGAATCAGGATCAGCAGGATCAGGAAAGTCACTGCCGAGCCGGCCAGCCAGGTGATGCCCTCAACGTAGGGGCCGGCGGCGCTGGTGGCCAGCCAGTGGCCCAGTGCGCTGGCCCAGTCGCCCCAGAACCAGGCCGCCAGCCCGCCCCACAGCAAGAGGGAAAAACCCATCGGCAGCAGGAGCAGCGCCAGCATGCGCGGATGAAACAGGCTCAGAAAGGCTTCTTTAAGTGCGCTGATGAAATTCATATTCGGAAAGCATTCGGTATGGGTTTGATAGAATAGCCCGCATCCCCCTTTTCTGGAACGATCCTTTCCCCATGAGCCCCAATATCCATCCCGGGATCGAACGCATGCTGCGCGACATCCGCTGGGAAACCTCGGAAACACGCGCCTGGATTGGCAAATCCGAGCTGGATCGGCGCGTCCTGGAGGCGATGCAGCAGGTGCCGCGCCATGCCTTCGTGCCGTATGGCATGGAGGAGCTGGCCTACGACAACAGGCCGTTGTCGATCGGTCAGGGGCAGACCATTTCGCAGCCCTTTATCGTGGCGCTGATGAGCGACTTGCTGGCGACCCAGGCGCATCACGTGGTACTCGAAGTGGGCTGCGGTTCGGGCTACCAGAGCGCGGTGCTGTCGCGGCTGGTGAAGCAGGTCTATTCGCTGGAAATCGTGCCCGAGCTGGCCCGGGCGGCACAGGAGCGCCTGTTGCATCTGGGCTATGGCAATGTGACAGTGCGGCACGGCGACGGCTACCAGGGCTGGCCGGAACATGCGCCCTTCGACGGCATCATCGTCACCGCCGCCGCGCCTGAAATCCCGCCGCCGCTGATCGGGCAGCTCAAGCCCGGCGGCCGCATGGTGATCCCGGTGGGCCTGCCCTATATGCGCCAGGACCTGTTGCTGGTGGAAAAAAGCAGTTCAGGGGAGGTGTCGACCCGAAACATTCTGCCGGTGGCCTTCGTGCCGCTGACCGGCGATCATGGAGCAGCGGATGAGTAAGGCATTTACCAAGGAGAGCGAGGATGACGACGAAGATCTCGATGCCTCGCCCAAACTACCCCAGGGAAGCAAAAACTACATTACGCCGGGAGGCTATCGGCGCCTGATGGAAGAATTCGACCAGCTGTGGAAAGTGGAACGTCCTGAACTGGTGAAAGTCATCCACTGGGCCGCGTCCAACGGCGACCGCTCGGAAAACGGCGATTACATCTACGGCAAGAAGCGCCTGCGCGAGATCGACCGGCGCATCCGCTTCCTCTCCAAGCGGCTGGAACACTCGGAAGTGATCGACCCGGCACAGCGCGGGGAGTGCGACCAGGTATTCTTCGGCGCCACGGTGACGGTCTGCAACCCCTCAGGCGAGGAAAAAACCTACAGCATCGTCGGCCTGGACGAAGTAGATGTGGGGCGCGGCCGCATCAGCTGGGTTTCACCCCTGGCCATGGCGCTGCTCAAGGTGCGGGAAGGTGACGTGGTGACGCTGCGCACGCCGGGCGGGGTGGAGGAGCTGGACGTGGTGGAGATTCGCTACGTCGCGCTGGACTGAGTCTGGTCTACCCCCGCCGGGCACAAACTGACCTCGCAAGGAAAGTAACGCAGGCTATTCGAGCCTGCCACCGGGTCGAAATATTCGCCGTCGATCAGGCGGTTGGCGTCTCCCGCCCCGTCCGCGAATTGCCACCAGCCATACTGGGCGCACACCACTTCTGGCGCGAGATGCTTGTCCAGCCGGGCGCGGGCGCGCATTCGGGCCGTCGCCGTCGCCACCTCCACCCAGTCGCCATCACGGATGCCGCGGGCTGCCGCCGTGTCCGGGTGGATTTCCACCAGCGGCTCGGGCATCAGGCGCCGCAGCGAAGGCTGGTTGCGCTGCTGGCTGTGGCAGTACTGCGGCCATTTGGCGGTGGTCAGGGTGAGGGGGAATGCCGTGCCGCGCGGCACGGACGGGGCGGCGAAATCGGGCAGCGGTTCCAGCCCGGCCGCGCGCAGGCGCTCGCTGTGGAACTCGATCCGGCCGCTGGGCGTGGCAAAGCCGTTTTGCAGGTATTTCCGGTAGCGGGTTGCCAGTGGCAGCGCGACGCCGCGCCGTTCGGCGCGCAGTGCTTCGGCCGTGATGCCGCTTGGCGCCAGCACATGGTCCAGCGCCTTGCCGGGATCGCCGTCGAAGAACTGGTCGGCGAGGCCCAGGCGTTTGGCCAGCTCGAACACGATCCAGGTGTCGGAGCGGCTTTCTCCCTGCGGTGCAACGAAGGCCGGGCGCAGCTGGACGTGCGCCTCGGCCGCGGCGCTGACCTGGAAGCCCGCCTGCAACCCCTCGCGCTCCCAGGCGGTGCACACCGGCAGGAGCAGGTCGGCATGGCGCGCCGTGGGCGTCTCGAAAAGCTCGGCCAGGACAAAGTAATCGAGCTGCCGCAGCGCTTCCTCCGCCAGCCGGGTGCTCGGTTTGGAGAGCAGGAAGTTGCTGCCGAAGGAGATGAAGCAGGAAACCGGATAGGGTTGCCCTTCGACGACGGCGCGGAACAGGTCGCGGCTGGTGATCCAGCCCTTCTGCGGCGGGCCGTGGGGGCGCTGGTCTAGGCCCAGGGTCAGCGCCCGCTCCCCGGGCGCGACCATTTCAAAGCCCATGACATCGGCCAGCGGCGGCTTGCTGAACCAGACGTTGCCGCCCGGCGCATCGAGGCAGCCGGTCAGGGCATATAGTGACGCAATTGCGCGCCCGTTCCGGGTGGCGTTGCTGTGCTGGCAGGTGCCGGTCCAGGTGAAGAACGACAGGGGGAGGTGGCCGGAAATAAGGCGCGCCGCCTGCGTAACCTGATCCGCCGGAATGCCGGTCACCTCGGCCACTTTCTCCGGCGTCCAGGCCCGGCAGCGCTCGGCGAGGTGCGCGAACACCGGCCGGCAGGTCACCGGGCCGCGCAGGGTCATGACGGTGTGGCATCCTTCCAGTGCCAGATGCCCGGCTTCATCCGTATTGGGCGGCAGGCGCGGACAGGCTACCGCTTTTCCCGCTGCGGCATCCCAAACGACAAAACAGGCCGGGTCGCCATCCGCGTCCAGCTCGGCGGCGCTCAGCGGCCGCCCGGTGTCATCCGCCACCAGGAAAGGGGCATCGCTCCAGCGCATGACGAAATCGCGGTCGAACTGTCCGCTTTCCAGCAATGCGTTGGCAAGCCCCAGGGCCAGCGCCCCGTCGCTGCCGGGACGGGGCCGCAGCCACAGGTCGGCGGAGCCCGCCAGCCCGGCGCGGCGCGGGTCCACCACGATCAGCCTGGCGCCGCGCTTCTGCGCTTCCCGCACCAATGTGGCCTGGGAGAGCCAGGAGGTGGCGGGGTTGAAGCCCCACAGCAGGATGCAGCCGGTATGGGCGTAGTCCGGCATGCCGATGCCCGCGCCGAAGGTGTAGGCCGGCGCGAAATCCTTGTGCCAGTTGCAGTTCTCGGTGGCAAAAACCAGGTTGGGGCTCTTGCAGGCATGGGCGAGGCGATGGATCCAGGCGAAGCTGTCGGCAACTGCCGTGCCGCTCGGCGTGGCCACGCCGAAAGCCAGTCCCGTGGCGCCATCCCGTGCCCAGGCGGCGCGCACTTTTTCAGTGATCAGGTCGAGCGCCTCATCCCATGAGATGCGCTCCCAGCCGGGATCTTGCGAACCCTTGGGGGTGGTGCGGCGCAGCGGGTGGAGGATGCGCTCCGGGTGATAGACCGCCTCCGGCGCCGCCCTGGCCTTGACGCACAGGGCGCGCCCGGTGGGGTGCAGCGGGTCGGGATCGACCCGGGTGAGGACACCGTCCTCGACCGTGCCCACGCAGCCGCAGCGGGAAATGCACAGGGCGCAGTAACCGGGCAGCCGTTCAGTGGTCATGGATTTTCAATCACAAGGGGATCGGTTCCGGCATGATCGGTTTCATAAAAATCCGCAATCCAGGCTCAGCGCCACTCCTGCAGGGAAAAACCGAAGCCGATGCTGTTCTGCTTATGGTTGTAGTCGATCAGGCTTTCGCCATAGCCGCTGAAAGCTTGCACATAGCCCTTGAGGGTGTGCGAAATCGGAAAACTCCAGCTTAATTGCAAAGCGCCATGATTGCCGCCGAGGTTATAGCGCCCCAGGGCCGAGTAGACATTTTCTCCGCTGCGGTAGTTCAGCAGCACGTCGCCGTTGCCCATGTAACGGGTGATGTCCGGGTTGTCGTCCTGGTTGCTACGCTCGGGCAGGCGAATCCAGGGGCGCACGAAGAGAGCAAGATTGTCCCGTTCCAGGCCGAATTGGGCATAGACCCTGTTCCAGCTACGCGAAAGCGGGAGCCCGCGCCCGTTCGACTGGTGCGCCAGGCCCAGGTTCAACATGCGCCATTTCATCCCCGGCAGGCCGGTATCCGTTCGCAGGGAATAAATCAGCTCGGGCTCGTAATTGGTTTCGCGGAAGGGGGACGAAACCTCCTGATTGTAGAGCATCCAGTGTGACTGTTGCGTATAGGCAAACCACAGATCGCCATTATCGCCGAGGCTATTTTCCCAAAGCTTGGTTTTGAAGCTGAGTTGATATTTCACGTCGGTAGTGCCCACCGGTACGGATGACGTTGCCGAGTGATCCGGCGTGGGCGAGGAGGGCGACTGATTGGGGTTGTTGCTGTAGTGAAACGGCAGAATAAAGACCGGCTTGTATTCACGAAAGCGGAAGGTTCCCTTTTTTGACTGCTGGTCCAGTTCCCAGCGTTTGCCAAGGAAAGAATTGGCCACGGCGATACGATCCGGGCGCTGCTCCGCAATGATCGGGTCCGGCTCAACCGAAGCCGGCAGCGGCGCTACAAGTTGTGTGGCAGCCTGGTCGTAGCAGGCAAGGCGTTCCGAATCCCGGATGATCGCGGCACATTTCCCGAAATCAGACCCGGCGGCCTGCAACGGCAACATGCCAGGAAGGAACAGCAGGGCGTAAATCCATTTCACCGCGAACTCCTCCCGCTTGCACACATGCCGTGCGGGACAACAGGATGGTTGCAAGGGAGGCGTTTCGAAGTGGTGTGTGTCTGGCATGGGATCAACGATAGGGTTCGATTTTTATTTGAGTGTACTATTTAAAGACGGTTTTATCGATTTTACCGTGAGTGCGTGCCGAGGGCGGCGCTCCTGCATGCCCATGCATTCAACCCAGATTATCCGTTAGAGATTTGACATGAAGGAAATCAACAGCTTGTAGGCCGGGCTTCAGCCCGAGATTTCGGGCTGAAGCCCGACCTACAATTTAATGGATTATTTGGGTTCAATGGATATCCGGGTGAATCGGCTATATATAGTTTTTGGCAATCAATGTTATTTCTATAATCAATTGGAGCTATTGTGCGTTGTTTCATAGAATGCAAGTTCGTAATTTTCTTAACAATTTGAGGAGATTTAGCCATGAACTCGAAAAAACTGACCACTGCTGGCGGCGCGCCCGTACCTGACAACCAGAATGTGATGACTGCCGGGCCGCGCGGTCCCATGCTGCTTCAGGATGTCTGGCTGCTGGAAAAGCTGGCACACTTCGATCGCGAGGTGATCCCCGAGCGCCGCATGCATGCCAAGGGCTCGGCGGCCTATGGTAGCTTCACGGTGACGCACGACATCACCCAGTACACCCGCGCCAGGATTTTTTCCCAAATCGGCAAGAAAACTGATCTTATCGCGCGTTTCTCCACCGTGGCCGGCGAACGCGGCGCGGCAGATGCCGAGCGTGACATTCGCGGCTTCGCGGTCAAGTTCTACACCGAAGAGGGCAACTGGGATCTGGTCGGCAATAACACGCCCGTCTTCTTCCTGCGCGATCCGCTCAAATTCCCGGATCTCAACCATGCAGTCAAGCGCGACCCGCGTACCAATATGCGCAGTGCGCAAAATAACTGGGATTTCTGGACTTTGCTGCCGGAAGCGCTGCACCAGGTGACCATCGTCATGAGCGACCGCGGCATCCCTGCCTCGTATCGCCACATGCACGGCTTCGGCAGCCATACCTTCAGCTTCATCAACGCCAGGAACGAGCGCTACTGGGTCAAGTTTCACTTCGTAACCCAGCAGGGCATCAAGAATCTGACCGACGAGGAAGCCGCTCAGATCATCGCCAACGACCGCGAGAGCAGTCAGCGCGACCTGTACGAGGCAATCGAGAACAAGGATTTCCCGCGCTGGACCATGCACGTCCAGATCATGCCGGAAAAGGACGCCGCCAAGGTGCCCTACAACCCCTTCGACCTCACCAAAATCTGGCCCAAGAAGGATTATCCGCTGATCGAGGTGGGCGTGCTGGAGCTGAACCGCAATCCGGATAACTACCACGCAGAGGTGGAGCAGGCCGCTTTCAACCCGGCCAATGTCGTGCCCGGGATCAGTTTCTCGCCGGACAAGATGTTGCAGGCGCGGCTGTTCTCCTACGGCGATGCGCAACGCTACCGCCTCGGGGTCAACCATGGCCAGATCCCGGTGAATGCGCCGCGCTGTCCGTTCCATAGCTACCACCGTGATGGCGCCATGCGGGTAGACGGCAACCAGGGCAGCACCATTGGCTACCAGCCGAATAGTTACGGCCAGTGGCAGGAGCAGCCCGATTTCTCGGAGCCTCCCTGTCCATCGATGGCGCCGCGGATCACTGGAACCACCGCGAGGATGGTGACTATTATTCTCAGCCGGGTGCCCTGTTTCGTCTGATGACACCGGCGCAGCAACAGGTCTTGTTCGAAAATACCGCGCGTTCCGTCGGCGGCGCCCCGCGTGAGATCCAGCTGCGCCATATCGAAAACTGCACCAGGGCCGATCCGGCATATGGCGCCGGTATAGCCAAGGCGCTGGGTATCAGCAAGTAAGAGCTGCAATTCGAGGGCGAGTCCGGCGGCCATTCAATGACCGCCGGTTTCTGCTTGCCCTGATTGGGCTGGCGTTGCAGTGTTTTTCAGGCACACATCATGCTTGTACAAAATTGCATGAAGACAGCAGCGCAAACTCAACTTTTTGCACTTGATGGCGATAAATAACAATATGTAGTGCAACTCTAAAAGGAGGTGTGCCATGAAAGCCACGATGGATATGACGACGGGCTTGTGGGAGAAAGAGCTCACCCCCGATGTCCTGCTCGTTTCGGATGATTCCTCGCTACCCCGGGATGGGTACAAGATGTACCCGGTGCAGCATGCCGGACTCCATGAATATGTCAGCGCACAACCGCTTTATGACGGCATGCCGGTCGAGGTGGCAACACAGGATGTGGATCGCTTTATTTCCCGGATGGACGGCCTCGCTTCTTGAGCTGGGAAGCAGGGCAAGGAGGGCTTCAGGATCGACAGGCGCGCTTCAAATACACCCCCCACAACTGCCGCAGCGCCAGTCATGGGGGTTGATCGCCTGGTAAAACCAGCGCATATGTTCTTCATCGACGGGAATGTCATGGGCGGCAAAAAAATCGGCCAGCCATTCGGCATTTTCGAGGATCCAGTCATCTTCCGGCAGCCCTTCGGCCAGATCTTCGTCGTCGGGAAAAATATAGCTGTATATGCCGAAGCTGCCCATGTCATTTTCACGCGGGCCGGGGTCGAGCTCTATTGGCCGCCCAAGGTAGCGAATTTCCCATTGACCCAGGCACAGGTTGTTCCCGGTGATGGTCCAGCGAGCGGTGAATGGGTTGATCATGGCGCACATTATACCCATGTTGGCATGCCGGTTTGGAGCGCCTGGCCCCTGCCCGCCTGGATAAAATGTGCGGAATATTCCTGTGGCACACGAAAAACCGGCCTGACCCGCGAACACCTTTTTAACGCGAATTACCCAAACCCTTCGACCTGCGCGGGGATGTGGATGAGCAGGGCGGCATCGAGAGCGGCATCCGGCAGGGCGTCAAAACCGGTGGAACCAGGCGCTCAGGAAATCCGGGTTGCATGCGGCACAACTGCCCGCATCGTTGAATCGGTTAATCCGGGTTTTTTTCGTTTTTCTGCTCTGCATCGCTTTCGAGTTCCTGCGCGAGTTGCGCACGAAATTCGTTCAGCCTGGCATGAAAGCCTTCCGCCTCGCCATAATCCAGAAAAGCCGCATAGCGACGATGGGTGCTGAGTATTTTGCGCGCATGCTTGATCGGGCAAAAATACTGCTCGGTACAGGCTGTAATCTCGCGCGCGTAAGCCAGCACCCCGCTTGCATAAGAACAATATACACAGTGAAATTTTTCGAAAATATTGAGGTATTCAAGGTGCTGGTGGTCAAAGATGAGGTAATCGGCTCGCCGAACCTTGGGGATGCCGTAAACCGGAAAGCAGCTTAGCTGGTAGAACGAGACGCACAGATCGGTCAGTGCCAGCGGAACGGCCATGCCATAGATGATGGGGGCGGTGAGAAAATTCCGCGGTGGAATGGAAAAAAACCAGCTAAATACGCCGCGTTTCAGCTTGAGATGCGCATCCTTGATGGCGTGCTCGAACTCAATGCGCTTACCCTCGACCTGGTAGCGCAAACGCCCTTCCTGTTCCTTTAGCGATGTACGCAATTCATCTTCGAGGACGGTAATCTGGTTGAGAATGCGGCGAATTTTGTCGTTCATGGCGCATTCTAACAGCCGGTTGTTCGATAAGTAAGTAACTATTTGTTTGAAATGTGTTTTTTCCGCCGCCATCCGTATGCTCGCTTACATTAAGCGAAATAATGCGGGGATACAAGATTCGGTGCTGATATGTTCAATTGGCGGCTGAAAAGCGCCGCAAAACGGCGCCGCTACTTGCCGAAATCGGTGTTTTGGTTGATAATCTCCGCTCTCTATCAGCCGGGATGGCGGAACTGGTAGACGCACGGGACTCAAAATCCCGCGGTGGCAACGTCGTGCCGGTTCGATTCCGGCTCCCGGCACCAGAACACAGCACCAAGAAGCAGCAAAAACCCAGACAGATCAACACTCTCTGGGTTTTTTATTGTCCAGCGCACACCACCGGCACCATTGCAAGTGCAGTTATTCTGCGGGTATGTTTGCATACGTTAAACGAAATCTGTTTGCACAAAACTCAGGAAACCCACCTTCATGAATATCGGCATCCTCATTATCGGCGATGAAATTCTCTCCGGAAAGCGCAAGGACGGGCATTTTTCACATGCTGTCGAAACGCTTGCCGGGCGGGGACTGGAGTTGGCCTGGTGTCGCATCGTTGGGGATGTGCCGGCGCGCATTGTGCAAAATCTGCGCGAGACCTATGCCTCGGCTGATCTGGTATTTTCCTTTGGTGGCATCGGGGCCACCCCAGACGATCATACGCGCCAGTGTGCTGCCGAGGCTGCCGGTGTTTCCATGCTACGTCACCCCGACGCGGTGGGCGAGATCGAAGCGCAATTCGGGCCCGAGGCCTATCCGCGCCGCATCCTCATGGCCGATCTGCCGGATGGCAGCGCGATCATTCCCAATCCGGTCAATCGGGTGCCGGGCTTTTCCTTGCGCCATCACCATTTTTTGCCGGGTTTTCCGCAGATGGCTTGGCCGATGATGGAATGGGTACTGGACACCCGCTATTCGGATTTGCGCGATCTGGCGCCCGAGAGCGAGGAAATCTTTACGGCCCTGGACGTGTCGGAAAGTTTTCTGCTGGATTTGATGAACGAATTCGTGGTGCGCTACCCCGATGTGTGCTTTTCCAGTTTGCCGCATCTTGGGGTGGACGGGGTGCGGCGCATCGAGTTCGGGTTGAAGGGCCGCCATGCCCAGGTGGCCGAAGCGCTGGCATTCCTGCAAAGTGGGGTCGGGCAGCAGGGCTACAAAATACAAGCCGGGCGCGTTACAGAATAATCCCGCCGCCCAGACAAACCTCGCTTTCATAGATCACCACCGACTGCCCCGGCGTCACTGCCCATTGAGGTGCGGCGAATTGCACCTCGCATCTGTCGGCGTCCACATGCGTGATGCTGCAGGGCGCATCGCTCTGGCGGTAGCGCGTCTTGGCGGCGTACACCCATTGCGGGTGGGGCTGGGCGCCGCTGATCCAGTTGAGTTCCGCCGCGACGAGCTTGTCCTTGAGCAGCAGGGGGTGCGCATGGCCCTGCACCACGATCAGGATGTTGCTGGCCATGTCTTTTGCGGCCACGAACCAGGGTTCGCCCTGGCCGCCGATGCCCAGTCCCTGGCGCTGGCCGAGGGTGTAATAGGCCAGGCCCTGGTGCTCTCCCACCACCTTGCCTTCCGGCGTCTGCATTGGCCCCGGCTGCCGGGGCAGGTAGCGCTGCAGAAAATCCCGGAACGGCCGTTCGCCGATGAAACAGATGCCGGTGCTGTCTTTTTTCGCATAAGTGGGTAAGCCGGCTGCCTCGGCGATTTTTCGAATATCGCGCTTGTACAGGCCGCCAAGCGGGAAGAGTGTTTTCGAGAGTTGGGCCTGGCTGAGGCGATAGAGGAAATAGCTCTGGTCCTTGGTGCCGTCTTCGGCCTTCAGCAACTCGAATGAACCGAAACGTTCGCGCACCCGTGCGTAGTGGCCGGTGGCGATTTTGTCCGCGCCTAAAGTCAGGGCATGGTCGAGGAAGGCCTTGAACTTGATTTCCGAATTGCACAGCACGTCCGGGTTGGGCGTCCGGCCCGCCTGATATTCCTTGAGAAACAGGCTGAAGACCCGTTCCTTGTACTCCTTGGCAAAATTGACGGCTTCCACCTCGATGCCGATCTTGTCAGCCACCGCCAGCACGTCCATGAAATCCTGCTTGGCCGGGCAATAGCCGTCTTCACCGTCGTCGTCTTCCCAGTTTTTCATGAACAGGCCGATCACTTCGTGCCCCTGCTGCTTCAGGAGCAGTGCGGCAACGGAAGCATCCACTCCGCCCGACATGCCGACGACTACCTTACTCATCCGGATCTGCTCCCTTCATCCATTCCGCCAGCGTGAAAATGGCCGCTGGGTGCCCGTTATCAAAGAACCACGAATCTACCACGAATTCCTCATCACTTTCCTTTTCCGCGATGCGCGCTGACCAGTGCTCATTGAAGATCAACGGCGCGCGTTTGACCGGTTCCAGCACCCGGTGGAAGCGCAGCCAGCTGCGCTCCTCCATCAGTTGCAGATATTCGCTGGTGTTGCGGGCGTGATCAATACAGTCCATGCGGCCATCGACGCCTTCATCGGGACTGTTGCGTCCGCGGTCGCGGAAGGTGGGGGTTTGTTCGCCGGCGAAAACCTGAAACAGGCCGATTGCCTGGTAAATGGCCTGGCGTTCTTCCTCTGCATTCCCGGCCCAGGAGAAAAGTATGTGAATGCGCGACAGTTGAGCGCCGCGCAATTGAACCTCGGCACTTCTGGTGCAGCCATAGTTGTAGCAAATGGACACTTCATCGGCATATGCACTGGGCGCCATGCTGTACAGCATCAGCATGGTGAGAAATAAACCGGGGCGCATCTAGCGATGGGTAATCAAATTGAGCGGAAAGCGTTTTCCGGCAAGGTAGTCTTCCACGCATTGCAGCACCAGCGGGCTGCGGTGGCGGGCCTGGGATTCGCGGATTTCCTCCACGGTCAGCCATGCTGCGCGCACGATGCCGTCGTCCAGTGCTTGCTGCGGATCGTGGGGGCCAACAGGCCCGGAAAAGGCAAAGCGCAGGTAGGTGATGTTCTTGCGGGGATGATGCCAGCTGTAAATCCCCTGCAGCCATTGCGGAGTAAAGGAATAAGCGGTTTCCTCGCGGGTTTCGCGTATCACGCCTTGCTCAAGCGTTTCACCCGGCTCCCAGTGGCCTGCTGGCTGATTGAACAACAGGCCCTGGTCCGTTTGTTCTTCCACCAGCAGAAATTTGCCGTTTTGCTCGACCACGGCTGCGACGGTGACATTGGGTTTCCAGATCATGTGTGTCTGTGTATTGGAAAATTCATGAAAAGCGATAATGCCATAAATGAAAAGGGCAGGGCCACCGGGCCGTGCTCATTTTGATTTGCTACAGCCGTCCAATGGATTATCTGGGTTCAAGACTTCACGCCATTGGCCTGGTGCCAGGCCGCCTAGATTCCATTCGCCAATCCGGCAACGGATCAGGCGCAGGGTGGGGAAGCCCGCCTTGGCGGTCATGCGGCGTACCTGGCGGTTCTTGCCCTCGCTGATGGTGAGTTCCAGCCAGCTGGTGGGGATTTCCTTGCGGAAGCGGACTGGTGGCGTGCGTGGCCATAAGCCGGGCGCTTCGGGAATGATTTTTACGCTGGCAGGTTGGGTGACGAAGTCGCCCAGATCCACTCCTCTGTGCAGCTTCCCCAGCGCTTCAGGGGTAGGGTTGCCCTCCACTTGCGCCCAGTAGGTCTTGGCTTCTTTGTGGCGAGGGTGGCTGATTTTGTGCTGTAGCTTGCCATCATCGGTTAAAATCAGCAGTCCTTCACTATCCGTGTCCAGCCGCCCGGCTGGGTAGATGCCTGGGATGGCCAGATAGTCCTTGAGTGTGGGATGCATGCCATCACTGCTGAATTGGCAGATCACGCCGTAGGGTTTGTTGAACAGGATGAGCATTTTTTTAAGAATGGACAGGATTTACAAGATTAACAGAATTATGGGGAGCTTCCCCGTGCCCTGTAAATCTGGTTAATCCTGTCTGTTTTTCGATTTTGATCAGGAGCAAAACATGTATCAGCACATCAAAGTGCCTGCCACAGGCGAAAAAATTCAAGTCAACAGCGACTTCTCCCTCCAGGTTCCGGATTGTCCGATTGTGCCCTTTATCGAGGGAGACGGAACCGGTGTGGATATCACCCCGGTCATGATCAAGGTGGTGGATGCCGCGGTTGAGAAGGCATATGGCGGCAAGCGCAAGATCGCCTGGATGGAAGTGTTTGCCGGCGAGAAAGCCACCAAGATCTACGACGCGGACACCTGGCTGCCGGAAGAAACGGTGGCGGCGGTGCGCGAGTATGTGGTGTCCATCAAGGGGCCGCTGACCACGCCGGTTTCCGGTGGCATCCGTTCTCTTAACGTGGCCTTGCGCCAGATGCTCGACCTGTACGTGTGCCTGCGCCCGGTGCGCTACTTCGAAGGCGTCCCCAGCCCGGTCAAACACCCTGAGCGCGTGGACATGGTGATTTTCCGTGAAAACACCGAAGACATCTATGCCGGCGTGGAGTGGGAAGCCGGTTCTGCCGAAGTGAAAAAAGTGATCGAGTTTCTGCAGCAGGAAATGGGCGTGAAGAAAATTCGTTTTCCGGAAAGCTCGTCCATCGGCATCAAGCCGGTTTCCATCGAGGGCAGCGAGCGCCTGATTCGCCGTGCGATCCAGTACGCCATCGATAACAACCGCAGGTCGGTGACCCTGGTGCACAAGGGCAATATCATGAAGTTCACCGAGGGCGGCTTCAAGAAGTGGGGCTATGAACTGGCGGCGCGCGAGTTCGGCGCAGAACTGATCGACGGCGGGCCGTGGATGAAATTGCCGAATGGCATTGTGATCAAGGATGTGATCGCCGATGCCTTCCTGCAGCAGATCCTGTTGCGCCCGGAAGAGTATGACGTGATTGCCACCCTGAACCTGAATGGCGATTATGTTTCCGATGCATTGGCGGCGGAAGTGGGCGGCATTGGGATCGCACCGGGGGCAAACCTGTCGGATTCAATCGCGATGTTCGAGGCCACCCACGGCACGGCACCGAAGTATGCCGGCAAGGATTATGTCAACCCTGGCTCGATTATTCTCTCGGCCGAGATGATGCTGCGCCACATGGGATGGCTGGAAGCGGCTGACCTGATTATCAAGGGCATGAACGGCGCAATTGCAAGCAAAGAGGTGACCTATGATTTTGCGCGGTTGATGGATGGCGCAAAGCAGGTATCCTGTTCCACTTTCGGCGACGTGATGATTCAGAAAATGTAAGCAGGTTGGCCTGAACCCGTCCCCGAATCAGGGGACGAAAAAAAGCCCGTGGTTTTCACCACGGGCTTTTAGCATTCTGAAGCTGTATTAGGCAGCTTGAATGTTGGAGGCTTGCTTGCCCTTAGGACCTTGGGTCACTTCGAATTGGACCTTTTGGCCTTCTTTCAGGGTCTTGAAACCACCCATCTGAATGGCGGAGAAATGCGCGAACAGATCTTCGCTGCCATCATCGGGGGTAATGAAGCCAAAACCTTTAGCGTCGTTAAACCATTTTACGGTACCAGTTGCCATTACATGCTTCCTTAAAAAATTACGGGCTCAAACCCAAAAAATGTTTGAAATTCAAGACCGCAACCGGTCAAGCTGGCACTGCAGAAAACTTGAAACCAAACACAGCCGTCTTTTTACGTCCTATATGACAGCAAGTCAAGCACTTTCGTACGCCAGGCAAATATCGTTGTCTGCACTTGAAAAATTTCTCATTAGCGTCACAATTGATCACATTGAGTGAGTGTGATGAATATGCCTGGCAAGTTTCGAGAAAGCTCCGTAGCCGAGAAGCAGCAAAACAAGGCCAAGCCGCCGCCGATGTTCAAGGTGATATTGTTGAATGATGACTACACGCCGATGGAGTTTGTAGTGGTTGTGCTGCAACAGTTTTTTTCCAAGAACCGTGAACAGGCGACGGAAATCATGCTCAAAGTGCACAGGGATGGCCGCGGTGTGTGTGGCGTCTATCCCAGGGATATTGCAGCAACCAAAGTGGATCAGGTGGTGGCGTTTGCCAATGAACATCAACATCCGCTGCAGTGCGTGATGGAGGAGTCGTGAAATGATAGCGCAAGAACTGGAAGTCTCTCTGCACATGGCGTTCATCGAAGCGCGGCAAAAGCGTCACGAGTTCATTTCCGTGGAGCACCTGCTGCTTGCCTTGCTGGACAATCCTACCGCTGCTCAGGTGCTGCGTGCCTGCGCGGCAAATCTGGAAGATTTGCGCGGGAAGCTGACCGATTTTGTGGCCGAGCACACGCCTATTGTAGCCGGTGCGGAAGAAGTCGATACCCAGCCCACATTGGGCTTTCAGCGCGTGATACAGCGCGCGATCCTGCATGTCCAGTCTTCCGGCAAGAAGGAAGTGACGGGTGCCAACGTGCTGGTCGCCCTGTTCAGCGAAAAAGACTCACATGCCGTGTACTTTCTGCAGCAGCAGGGGGTCAGCCGGCTGGATGTAGTGAACTTTATTTCGCACGGCATCAGCAAGGGGCAGGAGGGCGCCACACCCCGTCAGGAACAGGAACAAGAGGCTGAACAGGATGCCGCGCCGGCATCTGCACTGGATAGTTATACCCAGAATCTCAACACGCAGGCGCTGGCGGGCAAGATCGACCCGCTGATCGGGCGCGACCTGGAACTGGAGCGGGTGGTGCAGACCCTGTGCCGCCGCCGCAAGAACAATCCTCTCTTGGTGGGGGAAGCCGGCGTGGGCAAGACTGCGATTGCGGAAGGCCTGGCGCGGCGTATCGTGGAAGGTGAAGTTCCAGATGTGCTGGCAAAAAGCACCGTGTATGCCCTCGATATGGGCGCCCTGCTGGCAGGCACCAAGTATCGCGGCGATTTCGAGCAGCGCCTCAAGGCGGTATTGAAGCAATTGTCCGAGGATGCGCATGCCATCCTGTTCATTGACGAGATTCATACCCTGATCGGTGCCGGAGCAGCTTCCGGCGGTACGCTGGATGCCTCGAATCTGCTCAAGCCGGTATTGAGTTCCGGGGCTTTGAAATGTATCGGCGCCACGACCTACAATGAGTATCGCGGTATTTTCGAGAAGGATCATGCCCTGTCACGGCGCTTCCAGAAAATCGACGTACCCGAGCCTTCGGTGGCGGAAACCGTGGAGATCCTGCGCGGCCTCAAGTCGCGCTTCGAAGCGCACCATGGGGTGAAATACACATCCGCCGCCCTGACCATGGCGGCGGAGCTTTCGGCGCGCTATATCAATGACCGCCACCTGCCGGACAAGGCGATCGACGTGATTGACGAAGCGGGTGCGGCGCAGCGCATTCTGCCCAAATCCAGGCAGAAAAAGACCATTTCCATCAAGGAAATCGAGGAAATCATTGCCAAGATTGCGCGCATTCCACCCAAGAATGTGTCCAGCGATGACCGCTCGGCACTGAAAACGCTGGAACGCGATCTCAGTGCCGTGGTGTTCGGCCAGGGCAAGGCCATCGAGGCGCTTTCATCAGCCATCAAGATGGCGCGCAGCGGCCTGGGCAGCCCGCAGAAACCCATCGGTTCCTTCCTCTTCTCCGGTCCAACCGGTGTGGGTAAAACCGAGGTTGCGCGTCAACTGGCCTATATTCTGGGCATCGAGCTGATTCGCTTCGATATGTCCGAATACATGGAGCGGCACGCGGTGTCGCGCCTGCTCGGCGCGCCGCCGGGTTATGTCGGCTTCGAGCAGGGCGGGCTGATGACCGAGGCGATCACCAGGCATCCTTATTGCGTGTTGCTGCTGGATGAGATCGAGAAGGCCCATCCGGATATTTTCAACATCCTGCTGCAGGTCATGGATCATGGCACGCTGACCGACAACAATGGCCGCAAGGCGGATTTCCGCAATGTGATCATCATCATGACCACCAATGCCGGCGCGGAGCAGCTCGGCAAGGGCAGCATCGGGTTTGCCCAGAGCAAGACGGCGGGCGACGAAATGGCGGAGATCAAGCGTTTGTTTACGCCCGAATTCCGCAACCGCCTGGATGCCACCATTTCATTCCAGGCCCTGGACCAGGAAGTTATTTTGCGCGTGGTCGACAAATTCCTGATGCAGCTCGAAGAGCAGTTGCACGAAAAGAAAGTGGAAGCCACTTTTACCGATGCGCTGAAAGCCTATCTGGCCAAGCACGGCTTCGATCCGCTCATGGGCGCGCGCCCCATGGCCCGGCTGATCCAGGACACCATCCGGCGCGCGCTGGCTGACGAATTGCTGTTTGGCCGGCTGGCCAATGGCGGCCACGTCACCATTGATATGGATGGAGAAGCCGTACGCCTCGGTATCGAGGACGAGCTGGAAAAATCGGTCTGACAATCAGGGAAGCTCGCGGCCAGCGCTGGGATATTTTCTGTGCCGTGGTGGATAACTACGGCGATATCGGCGTGAGCTGGCGGCTGGCCAGGCAGCTCGCTGTCGAGCATGGCCTCAAGGTCCGGCTGTGGGTCGATGATCTCGCCAGTCTGCAGCCGATTCTGCCCGAAATTTCTCCCGCTCTCGAGACCCAGCAAACATTTGATGGAATTGAGGTGCGGCGCTGGCCGACGCCTTTCCTTCTGGTGGAGCCCGCCGAGGTGGTGATCGAGGCGTTTGGTTGTGCCTTGCCTCCCCGCTATATCGACGCCATGGCAGAACTTCCCCGCCAGCCGGTGTGGATCAATCTCGAATATCTCAGCGCGGAACAATGGGTTGGTGAATGCCACGGGCTGAGTTCTCCGCATCCTCGTTTGCCTCTCCTCAAGTATTTCTTTTTCCCCGGGTTTACACCGGAAACGGGTGGATTGCTGGCCGAGAGCGGGCTGGCGCAGCGCCGCCGCACATTCCAGGAAGGTATGGGGCATAAACACGCTTTCTGGCAGTCTATCGGACTGCCAGCGCCCGAAGCGGATGAATGCCGGATTTCCCTGTTCGGCTATGAAAACCCGGCGTTGCCAGGATTGCTGGCAGCCTGGCGTGACGCTTCCAGTCCAATTACCTGCCTGGTGCCGGAAGGGCGGCTGGTGCCAGGTACGGCAGAATTTCTGGGCCTGAATGGACTGGATTGCGGACGCGATTATGAACGCGGCAGTCTTACTGTGCGGGTATTGCCTTTCATGAATCAGGTGCGCTATGACGATTTTTTGTGGGCTTGCGATTTAAATTTTGTACGCGGTGAGGATTCTTTTGTCCGGGCACAATGGGCGGCACGGCCTTTGGTGTGGCATATCTATCCCCAGCAGGAGGATGCACACTGGGTGAAGCTGGAGGCATTTCTCGATCGTTATTGCGCTGCTTTACCACTGGAGGTGGCATCCGGGGTACGGGCTTTTTGGGGGGCATGGAACAAGGGTAGTGGCGCGGGTGAGGCCTGGCAAGGGTTCTGGCAACATCGTGCGGCACTGGAACAGCACGCGCAGCACTGGGCGGATGGTCTGTTGAGCCAGAGCGGTTTGGCGGCAAACCTGGTGCAATTTTGCAATAAAAGATTATAATGGCCCGTTTTTCTCCAGCCATTTTTTAGCCGTAGGACAAAAGTATTATGAAAACCGCTCAGGAACTTCGCGCAGGCAACGTCTTCATGATCGGCAACGCCCCCATGGTCGTGCTGAAGGCCGATTACACCAAATCCGGCCGCAATGCCTCCGTGGTCAAGATGAAATACAAGAATCTGCTTACCAGTTCGCCCGGCGAGAGCGTGTTCAGGGCAGACGACAAATTCGAAACTGTGTCGCTGGAACGCAAGGACGTGACCTATTCCTATTTTGCCGATCCGATGTACGTGTTCATGGACGCCGAGTACAACCAGTTTGAAGTCGAAGGCGAAAACATGGGTGACGCGCTCAACTATCTGGAAGATGGCATGACGTGCGAAGTGGTGTTCTATAACGGCAAGGCCATTTCCGTGGAGCTGCCCACTACCGTGGTGCGCGAAGTGATCTACACCGAACCCGTGGCGCGTGGCGACACTTCCGGCAAGGTGATGAAAACAGCCAAGATTGGTACCGGTTTTGAGCTGCCGGTAGCGGCCTTTGTGGAAATCGGTGACAAGAGCGAGATCGACACCCGTACTGCGGAATACAAGCGCCGTATTACCGGCTGAGTATCATGGAGCCAGAAAAAAGGCGCTGCGGCGCCTTTTTTTACGCCTGGGTTTTAATGGCCAGGATCGCCTGGTTGCGCAGCACGCGCAGCAGGTTCAGTTCCTGCTCCGGCAGCTTGATGTCTCCCGCCTTGGGTTTATCGGCATAAATCAGGGCGATCGGGTTGTTCTTGAGTACCACCGGAAACAGTACGAAGGTGTGGGCCGGGACGACCTTGCGATACCACTCGGGGATGCGCGCCTCGATTTTTGGGTCGATATCCTCGATGATGATGTCCACATTGTTCTTGAGGCTGACATGAAAGACATCGGGCGCGAAAGCCATGGAAAATTTGAACTCCCTGACGATCTGGCTTGAGTCGGGGCCGAAGCCTGATCTTGCCACCATCAGGTTCTGACGCGCATCTTTCAGGCACAGTATGACGCGCGAAAAGCCGATGCTGGTGTACATGGTTTCCATGATCATGCGCATGATGTCGTTGAGCGAGCGGCCCTCCACCAGCGAGTTGCTGATGTCCTGAATGCCCTGGGTCAGGATGCCTTGCGCATTTTGATGAATTCCAGGCGACCCCAGTTCTATCATGTGCGTCTGTTCATCAGACATGCCTTCGCCCAAAATTGCATCTGTCATGCCGCTGGCAGTTGTGCGTTCCGCCTGGCCGCTGGATTTGAGCAGTTGCCTGGCAACCGCGCTTTGGCGCAGATCGAGCTGTAGCGTGCTGGTGAATTTTGCGAATTCGATGGCTGCGTTTTCCGCCACGGCATCAATGGTTTTCTGGCTGATGTCCAGAGGCGCACCGAAGCGCTGCGTAATGCGCAACAATTCCTTGATCTTGTCCTGCCCCGCTTCCTGGGTGGCCATGCGGCTGATCTCATGCGAGAAGGCGGACAGGATATTGAGCCGTTCCATGTCGCTGGCCGGTTTCTTGATCTTGTCTGCCGGCAGGCTGCGCATGCTGTGGCTGATCTGATCCGGAAAGTTCCACGCCCTGGCGACGCCGATACCGATCTCGTGGTAGGACATGCCCAGCACCGAGACGGAAGCGTTCTCCTCGCTCATGTTCTTCTGCTGCATCACCCGGTTGGTTTCCTCAACCTCCTCCATCAGGTAAAACATGCACAACAGCTTGCCCAGGCTGTGGAACAGCGCACAGATGAAGCCTTCCTCGGCGTTGCGCACGCCTACCTTGTGCGCCAGTCCCTTGGCGATGATGCCGCCGTACAGCGAACGTACAAATTCGTCCTTGAGCTGCGCGGCATGTTCCTGATTTTGCAGGTGATCGAACAGCATCAGGGTGAGCGCGAGGTTGCGCACCGCATCGAAGCCCAGAATCACGACCGCGCGCGAAACCGTGCTGATGGTGCCGCCGCCATACTGGGTGTAATAGGCGGCGTTGACCACTTTCAGCAGTTTGCTGGTGAGCGCCACGTCCTTGAGAATGGCGTTGGACAGCATGGTGACCCCCTCCGATTCGGAGGAGGCGATGCGGTTGATGGTGCTGATGGATTCCGACAGGGCGGGGAAATCGCTCTTGTGGCGCATGCGGCGCAGCAGAAAATCCAGCGTGCCCTGATTGGTGCTGGGGCTGGCAGGCTCGGATTCTGGCGTGAGGTAGGCCTGTAGTGCCGCTTTCATGTCCTGGGCCGAGTCGTAGCGGCTCAATGGGTCTTTTGCCAGTGCCTTGAGGACGATGTCATCGAGTTTTTCGTCTACCTGGCCGTTGCGGGCAGACGGCGGTGCAATGGGTTCCTGCACGATCAGGCGCAAGGTGTCGCGCGGGTCGCTGCCCTGTACCGCCGGCTTGCCGGTGAGCAGCTGGTGCAGAATCATGCCGCTGGCGAAAATATCCAGCTTGGGCGTGATTTCCTTTCCTGTGATGTACTCCGGCGCCATGTAGCCGGGGGTGCCAAATAGCATCAAAACCTTTTCAGCGCCGGCTTTTTCGGAGATGCGCGTGGCGATGCCAAAATCCATGACCCGCGGCATCCCTTCTGCATTAAGCAGGATATTGGAGGGCTTGAGATCGCGGTGAATGATGTTGTGCTGGTGCGCATAAGCGACAGCGTCGAGAATCTGTATGGCCAGTTCCACTGCCTGTTGCGGGGGGAGGGCGCCTTTTTGTCTGATCAGGTGCGAGAGGTCGCTGCCCTGCACGAATTCAAACACCAGGTAAGGATTGCCTTCATGCTCGCCTGCCTCGAAAATCGGCACAATGTTGGGGTGTTGCAGTTTGCTGACTGTGCGCGCTTCGTCAATCAGCGTTTTCGTGCGTGCCAGGTGGTCTTCGCCGCCAGCCAGGTGCACGGTCTTGATGGCCACTTCGCGTTGCAGGTGAGGGTCTTCGGCCAGGTAAACCACGCTCTGGGCGCCTTCGCCGAGAATGCGTAAAACCTTGAAGCGGCCGATGCTGGCCGGGATACCTTTAGTGCTCATGCCAGGGGATTTTGAATTTATTATTGATTAGACGGAGTTTAACTCAAGGGAAGTCATTTTTTTATCATAATCCTGACGGGAGGGTATAATTCCCGAACTTTAATTTGGCGCCTCTTAATTCATGGAACTCGCGACTTCACTTCTCGAAAAATACAGCAAGGCCGGTCCACGCTACACCTCATACCCCACGGCGCCTTATTTCACGGAACAGTTTGCAGAAAAGGAGTGGCTGGACGAATTGAACCAGGCCCAGTCCAGCGGGCGCGACATGTCGCTTTACGTGCACATCCCGTTTTGCGACACCCTGTGCTATTACTGCGGCTGCAACATGGTCGCGACCCACGATTACAGCAAGGCCGACACTTACCTTGGCTACCTGTTCCAGGAAATTGACCGGGTTGCCGCGCTGACCTCGCCGGAGCGTATGGCGCGCCAGGTGCACTGGGGCGGCGGGACGCCCACCTTCCTCAAGCCGGCCGATATCCGCCGCCTGTTCCAGCACCTTGCCACGCGCTTCAAGATCGCCCCGGATGCTGAAATCAGCTGTGAGCTGGATCCGCGCGAACTGAGCCGGGAGCATATCGCCGCACTGGCCGAGTCCGGCTTCAACCGCGTCAGCATGGGCGTGCAGGATCTCGATGAAAAGGTGCAGAAAGCAGTCAATCGCGTGCAGCCGGAAGCACTGATCCAGCAGGTCTATGGCTGGCTGCGCGAGGCGGGCTTCAGCAGCATCAATATCGACCTCATGGTGGGGCTGCCGCATCAGACCGTGGAGAGCTTTTCCCTGACCCTGGACAAGATGCTGGCCCTCGGGCCGGACCGCCTGGCGGTATTCAACTACGCCCATGTGCCGTGGATGAAAAAGCACCAGAAGCTGATCGTCGAGAGCGATCTGCCCGATCTGCCCACCGAGATGGCATTGCAGAAACTGATGATGGAACGGCTGGCTGACGCGGGTTATGTGTATATCGGCATGGATCACTTTGCCAAGGCGGACGACGAGATCGTGATGGCGCAGCAGAGCAAGACCCTGTACCGCAACTTCCAGGGCTATATCACGCACAAGGATTGCGACATCTATGCCTTCGGCGTGTCCGCCATCAGCCAGACGGCGGAAGTGTATGTGCAGAACGCCAAGAACCTGGCCGAATACCAGCGCCGCATCGCCTCGGGCGGGCTGGCGACGGAGCGCGGCCTGCGCATTTCCCGCGACGACATGATCCGCCGCGAGGCGATCAGCGGCATCATGTGCGACCTGGAGCTGGACAAGGCCAGGTTCGGCCGGCAATGGGATATCGATTTCGATGTTTTCTTTGCCGACGCCCTGAACGATTTCAAGGAACTTGCCGCGGATGGCCTGATTGCACTGGAGCCTGGGATCATCCGGGTAACCGAAACCGGGCGCATTTTCCTGCGCAACATTGCCATGCCCTTTGATGCCTACTTGCGCCAGCAGACGACGGAATTGAAACCGCGCTATTCCAAAACCTTGTAACAGGGAACCCTGATGAAAATCGATACCACCCGTTTTGGTGAACTGGAAATCAATCCAGATGCAATCCTGACTTTCCCGCGAGGCCTGCCCGGGTTTGATGGTTGTTACCGTTATCAGCTATTGCATGAGGACAAGGCCGGGCCAGTCGTGTTTTACCTGCAATCACTGGATGATCCTGCGGTCGCTTTTTCAATCGTTGACCCCGCCCTGTTCGGCTTTAACTATGAACTCACCCTGTCGGATGAGGAAGTGGTGCTGCTGCAGGCCGGAAGCCCTGCCGATCTGGCCGTGGTGCTGATGGTTTACAAGCCTGCCGGAAACATGCAGGAAAAGGCACTTTTCATGGGCGGTATCAGTGCCAATATCAATGGGCCCCTGGTGTTGAATCTGAACAAGAAACTGGGGCTGCAAAAGGTACTGGTGGGAACGCATTACGACATTACGCTCAGAGATACCGTTCGCGTTTGAGCCGACCCGGATCGGTAACCCTCCAAAAAGGCGCTGCGGCGCCTTTGTTTTTGCCGGGGCAAGGCTTGCGCCGGTCATCAGCATGAAATATGCTGGAATACTAGACACTTCATAGCGCTGGATCTGTGTTCAATTTTTTGACTTTGTTCAGCAAAAAGCAGGCTGGCTTTCTCGATAACGTGAAGGCGGCTGATGTGTGGTTGCAAAAATTGCACCACGAGGACGAATACGAAGCACAAAAACTGATCATTGAAGGCTTGACCGGCTTCCTGAAAAGCCAGGAAGCCCCTTCCAAGGAACGTCTGAAGGTGCTGATGCACCTCGATGAAACCAGCCAGGCATTCCAGAACCGGCTCGGTGCGGCATACTTCCACAACCAGGCCGGGCTGAAGCGGGCCGAGGATACCTTGTGGAAAAGCATGACCACGCTATTTGCCCAGTTTGCGCACGCTTATCAGCTGTTTATTCGCGAAATCGTGGCTCAACGCGGCAAAGCCGAATTCAGCCGTTACCTCCCCACCATTACAGCACGGGCCCTGCGATACTACGGACAGGGCATCAAATGGGGCTACTTTCACCAGGAGCCGGTGCAGCCCGTCATGTGGAAGCGCTTGCACAAATACTTCCAGATGTGCGAGGAAAGCCATTTCGCCAGTATCGAAGTCAGCATTGATAGCAGGCATCTGAGCACCTGCCGCAATGAATACATGCATATCCTTCTGCTCGATATGATTAAACCCATGACGCTTAACCCCCCCCAGCTGGAAAGGGTGGATCGCTGGCTTGATCGCTGGGCAGCTCTGGTAGAACTGGATCGGGACTGCGATCCGGATACGCACATGCACTGCGTGGATCTCTCCACAGGCGCCGGTGCCCGTAAATTACTGGAAGACATGCACAGCCCCGCCCTGCGCTGCTGGAGCATGGCAGATATCTACCTGCAGATCCGCAAGGCACGTGCCAGCCTGAGTGAAGGCGACTGGAGCGAAAATGTGGAACTGGGCGAAGACTGTGTCGTGCCGGATTGCATTGAACTGCTGGATTATGTCGCGCGTTACTGGATTCGTCCCGAGGCGGCGCGGCGCCTGCATCGCGCGCCAGTAGAAGACAAGATGATGGAAATGGCGTGCGGTGTCGGAGCGATCTACAGTTGTTTGCAGCCGGACGATAAGCGTTGCGGCAAAATCCCGTTTGAGCACTGGGCAGTACTGGACGAAGGCGAGGGGGGGTATGGCCTGGTCGAGGCCCGCCATACCGAACGCGCGCAGGAAGGGAAGCTGGTGCTGGTCAAGCCATCCGGCCACGATGGCTGCTGGGAAATCGGTGTCGTGCGCTGGAAAAAGGACGGCGAATCGGGCTTGCCGGCGCTGGGAGTCGAACGTTTAAGCGATGCGCCCAAACAGGTCACCCTGATGCCCACGGATGAAAGCGGGGCAGAGGCGATCAAATCCATATTTCTACCCAAGCTTTACCAGCGCGATATCGACAGCAGCCTGATCCTGCGGACGCCCGACTATCGCGATGGCCGGCTGCTGGACACGCACTACCGCAACAATATTTTCCGCATTCGTCTTATCGAGGTCGTCGATAGCGGGGAAGAATGGGTGCGGGCGCACTTCGATCTGCTGGGCAACAGCCGGGACCAGGCAAAAACAGCGTAAATTTCAGCCCGCTTCAGGCGGGCGCATGGCGTGTTCCCCACGCCCGTGGGGATGAACCGCTCTACCAGTGAGCAGGAATTTCATTGCTGAGAGGTGTGGCTGCGAAGCGCGGAGCCTCGGCACGTGCGACCGTGAAGCAGCCGCGGCCTGGAAGCCTAGCCCCTGCGCATGGAGTCGAAGAAGTCCGCGTTGCACTTGGTGGCTTTGATCTTGTCGAGCAGGAATTCCATCGCTGAGAGGTGTGGCTGCGAAGCGC
>Ga0172380_10001890_pt1 | contig 34946 bp, 55 predicted proteins | sample Leawe162metaG_FD_119747 | JGI IMG/M metagenome (GOLD analysis project Ga0172380, IMG submission 119747) | Leachate microbial communities from a municipal landfill in Southern Ontario, Canada - Leachate well 162 metaG | ecosystem: Engineered > Solid waste > Landfill > Unclassified | place...
CTACTAGTATTAGAACTAATCAATGACGGAGAGAGGTAAAAATTCGTTGACCCAGGGTCGGGAAATGCAGTGATAACCTTAAACATCGCAAACATGGTTCCGGCAGTATCCGTTACCATCGATGCTAGTGCGGTAGCGTTTACCAGCTGCTGCGCAATGCCATCATATTTAGCCGGAGTAAATCCATTAACTGCCGCTCCAGCAGTAGGAGGGTTTGCCGCTTCAGCTAAATTACCATTAGCAAGCGATGTTCCGGCAGTCGCTACAGCTAATAATGGACTGGCGGTAAATGAGTTCGGCCAATATCCGGTAAACGCCAAAACGGTAGGGTCTATAACGGTTCCGAATTGACCTGTCAGGTATCTACTTTTATATAACAATACTCACTCCTAGCAATCCTGGGATTGGTCAATCCGACTACTAAATCTCCCGCTTATCTATCCTTCGATAAGCGGGAGAACGAAGAAGCCGGAATCGTTACTTGCGTGCCGCCAGTTCAGCCGCCGCCAATTCAGCCGCATCGCGGTCGTGCTTAGCACGTTCGCGCTCGACCGCCGCGATGTGCGGGTCAGGATTCTCGAAAGTCGGATTGTCGGCCGACTCGCGCTTTCCATCCCAGGACTGGTGGGTACCGATTTCGACGTATGATGCTAAGTCGTCGCAGGTAACTCCGAAGACTTGGGTTACCCCATCCTCATTGGTCTCTGAACATAAACCATCATGATGACCCGCATCGCAATGCGGATGATGAGCAAGAGCCCTGCTCACGGGGTCACGAGGCCGAGGAGACCCTCAGTCCAGATTGCAAAGATGGCCGCGGCGGTAACTGCCGATGCGGCCAGCGTCGACGCGGGAGAACGGCCTGAAAAGACCGCGTATGTGATGGACTGAAGCAGACCAGCACGAAACTGCTCGTTTGCGGCAATCGTGTTCGTCGTGATTGCAAGTTGGGTGATACCCGCACCCGTCGACACGAGCGCGTCAAACAGGATGAGAGCATCGACCGCAACGGCAATGGCAAGAGCCGCCGTCTTCTGCGGAAGGTAATCGGTAGCCGTAGCGCTCAAAGGCGAACGGCCATCGAACATAGCCGAGTAGGCCCCGACGAAAGCCGCGTTGCCGTAAATGTTGTTGAGATATGCCATCTGATTTTTGCTTTCTTGAGACTAGAGATTATCTAGTCATATCCGTTATTTGGGTAGTACACTCCGAATGTCGTAGCTTGTTCTCTAATCGGTTAGGTTTCGAGTCCTTTCCCCTTCGCGTAGAAGGTTACTTTTTTGCCTACGATGCGAACCTGTTTCCGCGTTGGGATATGGCGCTGAATCCACACGCCGGAAATGTGAACCAACTCGAATTTGCCATCCTGCTTTGCGCGCGGACCAACCATCTTACCGTCGAAATCACCAGCCATGACCCGTCTCCTCTTTGAGCAATCCTAGGATTGCTATTCCGGATTAATAATTTCGAGTAATTCCATATCGAACCCGTCGCCCGCAACGTCCACGCGTGCGGTAGCGATTTCAACGAATCGTAAGGGTCCTCCTATACGGATTCGCGCTCTCGTACAACCAGTTAGGAAAATAAGCGTTACGCCATTACCGTAGGTCTGAAATTCAAATGACCAATCCTGAGCCCCGTCTTCACAAAGAATTGGACTTTGTCCACTTTGTCGGATAATTGTCGCTACCCCATTCACACAACGCACCGTTGCACGAGCTTCAAAAACGCATGAGGTAAGCGTTTCTACTTCTTCCGAATCAATTACTACTCCATCGGCAATCAATTTTGCTCTGAGATAATAAGTATGGTCGTCTTCTAAAACAAACAACCAATTACCAGCAGAGGGTCCGTACGCCAACCCAGGAACACCGAAGTCGGCGGGATATGCGGCGCCCTCATTTTCTACCAAGCCTTGGGTAGCGCCGCGCATAACCACGTCGCAGTCTTGTACGTCTCCAGCTGCGTACGTATGGTGCATACTCTCGCTATTTGAGTGAGGCGTGAAACCACCCGATGCATGTGCACGCTGCGTAGGTCTAATTACCTTGGCCGAAAAGCCGTGTGCTAATCCTCGTTCTCCATCCCCGGTCGCAAGGTTATTTGAGCCAAAGGCCGAGGCCGCTCGCGCATCGATAGTATTGAAGTGATTCGCCGCAAAGCCGCTTTCTGCACGTGTGGTAGTTTCATTATCTTCCCCTTGGCAAAAGGAAGTACGTGCTCTGATACGGCAGGCCTGACCGATTCCTCCGGCGTAGTTGCCGGTAACCTTCATGTTGATACCACGCGCAAATCCAGCCCGACCGTCATCCGGAGCCTCGCCGTCCTCAATGCCTACCTCGTTGGTATGACCGGCGACATCGGCATAAGGTGCCCATGCGATACAGTAAGACCCGATGCTTACCGAACCAAGTCCGAACGCCTGACATGATTCTCCGCCGGCAAGAGAGAAATCTCCATCTGCCGAACACGCGCTGCTACCAGGAATTACATAACCGGACATAATGGTTTCCCTTTCTGAGCAATCCTGGGATTGCTAAGCCCGACTAATTGCAGTTAGCGGAATGATGTGTGTGAACTGACTGGCGACTCTTTCATCGCTAAACTTGATAGGCAATGATTGTACGCCCAGCGGCAAAAGATTCTGACCTTCCGGCTTGGCGACCGTGCCCCGCAACGGTGTTTGCATGTCAATTGCCGGGGTAAATTGCGGAGACAGAACGAGTAGTGGCTGAACCAAAACGTTCTCACCGACTCTGAATCCTCCCGGCAATACCGCAGCCGGCTCAGGGTCATGAGGAATGGGCGGCGCATGCGACGCAACCAGCTTAGCGCCATAAGCCCAGGCACCGACAATCAACGTAAATGGAATTAGTAAAAACCACATTAGACATTCTCCGTAATCTTTTTCACAAGACGTACGCCCTGCGAATAATCAATCCAATTCAACCCATGGCCACCAAACGGCTGTTGAATAACTGCCCCCGGTCCTTTCGTGACTGCCTCATGAGTTGCGGCCCCGCCGATTTTGGTATTCAGCTTGATATCAATCATTTCCGCGGCAGCATGCCAGCCATACAATCCAATCTTTCCCCTTTTCAATCCAGGGAAATCCGTATCTGATTGGACCACGTCCTTATGGGTTCCGCCTAACAACTGAAATTGGCGCCCGTCAATTCCGGCCAAAACCTTTCGCTTGTGTTTGATATATGCTTCCGGCGAAGCCATGGTTTTTGGAGTACCGTCGTGCGCCTCCGGAATAGGCGCAACCTTCAAATCTGCCGCACGCCAAATCGCGTCAACCAACGCCGGAGTCGGTAATTGCATTCCCCGCGACTCTGCAATATCGCGAGCCTGACCAATTCCTACAGGCCCGATGTAGGAAGGTGCAACATGAAACCGCTCTCCGTTTACTTCGACGATAGGCCAGAAATTGATATCCTCTTCCGGGCCGGTAAACATGTAATCGTCTTCCGGTATCTTCACGCCTCCGACCAGGTTTAGAGGAATAGGACCGATAGGCCCGATGCTTATAGTTGATTGAGCAATCCCAGGATTGCTCTGCCCTATCTTGTAGAGCCAGGCTAGGCCGCCAACGACAGCCGCTCCTAGGACGTAATAAATCATGGTCGCTGTACCCTTCTAATAGCGTGGCTAACATCGGCCGAGTGAAGCTCTCTCGACCTATTGCGATTGTCAGCTTTCTTACCTAGAAAGCGGAAAAGAATAACCGCCACAAATACCAAAATAGCTCCAAGGAACGTCTCCATTTAAACGATGCGCGAGCCGTTGCGGTCAATGCTCGCAACTGCATTTCGTGGGAAGGTAACCGAGTCTGGAAATCCTACAATATTTCCAGTGAGCATACTTGGGGTTGCGCCGGGAATCACTCCTGAAACTTTGGCAACCAAGCTTGTAAATCCAGTTAGAAAAGCTCGAAGTGGAATCTGGGCAACCGGATTCACGGTTGTAAGTTGCTCCAGCGGAACGAATACCGAATCCCCCGTTTTGACCTTTTCTCCAGTCGTCTTGTTTACTTCGATAGCGGCAATGATACCACCGCCAATAACAACCGCCGCGATAACGATAATTCCAAACATCATAACTCCGATTCAGTGGGAAATTTCAGTTGGTCAAGCCGACGTTTAATAGCTTCCGCTCCAATGAGCAAAGCTTCAAGCTGTTTTTCTTCGTCATCCTTTGCGTCGAGGTACCTAGAAATCGTATTTGCTAGTGCAAGTACAACCGGCACTTCCTCCAGCAACGCTTTCTCAATTCCCATCTTTAGTCCCTCCGTCGGGGTAACAATGGCCAGGCGTTGCGCGCATAGGGTGATTGACGGACTTGCGATACCGATTTTCACAGGCTATTGACTCACAGAGGTTTGCTGCCGTTCGGTTGCATTCCTCTAGGTCGAGCTGATATCGAGCGCCTCTTATTTGCGGTTCTGCGCTTCTACATCCGTAAGCGTAGGCGCAAAAAATAACCGTGAGGATACCGCCTAGAAGTGCCCAGACAATATCAATTTTGAGCTCACGTCTTATCTGTATCATCGGTCGCATCCGGCTTAGGGGGAGCGATCGACTTAATAACCGAAGATACCATATCAGCAACCGCTTGATTGGTATTCGCGGTGCCGGTTGCTTTTGCCTTGGTTGTATCCTCCCAAGCAATCGAACCGATAATGGCAATACCAAGTCCAGTGATTGCGGTCATGGTAGGAACCAACGACGCCTCCGATAGCTTACCCAATGCGACAAGGGCAATCGTTCCGGCAATTGCCAGAATGGTAACTCCGCCAACCCAAAATTTTCTGCTGTTTAGCAGAAGCGCCCACGTTGAAATCATTGTCCATCCTCGATATCTGGTCGACTGCCACGTTTAGACCGCATCAAATCTTTGATGTCCGATCGATTTCGTTGGTAATATTCTTTGAGAGTATCGATATCCTTTTTCATAATGGGAATTGCTTCGATGGCAGTTTCCATTTTGTTGATTCGTTCTAGACCTTGGGTGATATTTCGTGCATCTCCACCAATCCGATAGGAGACGCGTATTAATAGGGTCATTAACCCTAGAATCAAAGTTAGACCGCCTCCAAGTAACCAATTCTGGATTGCCATTGTCTCACTTCGAGCAATCCCAGGATTGCTATGCCTCGCGGTCCGTTTCTAACTCTTCGGGATTCAGCTTATGTATTTTCGAGTCCGTTATCGGCTCGTTTACATGGCAGTTGCAGATACACGGCTGATTACAATACTTACACTTTTTCCGACATTCCTTGTGATTCTTATGGAAGCACGCTGTCGAAAAATAAAAGTGCAGTGAACCGACGTCAGGCAAGGCCGAAGAATTCGGCCACCTTGTGCCAAAAGCCGGTATTCGCAACAACCTGCGCCGCAGCGCCCGCCCCTACAGCAGGATTGTTCTGAGCTACTTCGACAACCCCAGCCTTTTGGTTAGAGGTAAATCCGGTGCCCGTAAGACCGTTGACGATTAGCTGTCCTGTTGCGACGGATTGAAGGGGGCTAAGGTTGCCAACTGCCTTGCTGACCAGACCGTCAATCTCTTGTTTGGCAATTCCGTACATCAAAGCTTGAGCAACGCAAAATCCGGCCAGCGTTTCTCCTCCGTAATTATTTGCGATGTTATCCTTCACCGCCCTATGCCAAGAATCTTCCACCGTTTGACCATATCCCGAAGCCTCAACGCCGATATTGAATCCGCGTTTATAGTTAGGGTCCGCCCGCAAATTTCTAGCTGTAGAAAGTCGCATATCGGCGTTTACCTTGACATCGCCCTTAGCGGCCCACAAATCATTTTCCTTATCATAAGCGATTTCCGCTTGCGTGCGGCCGAGACTCGCGTTGATATGCGCCATGGTATTAATTCCTATTGAGTTAGATACGGGTATAATTGATTGGGGGAGATATTGAGTCAAACTTTTCGTAACCATACTAGCGGTATTGTATTCGTTGAAAAGTCCAGCTCCGGAATTAAATCCGGCGTATTGGTCTGCGGTTGGAATTGAGTCTCTAACTGAGGCTTGCGCCCCGGCGTTTATGCCACTGGCTGCCACCGCAACACCGATATCGAAACCGCGCAACCATCCGGGAGATCGACCGAACATGGCGTGTGAACGAAAAAGGCCGATGCGAAAATCGCCGGCAGCCAGGCGTTGCCCATCTATTTCGTATGCATCATTTCTAGGCTTCGTTCCCGGAATATCCGTTACTTGGAACTTATCAATTAGGGCTTGATTAATCTGTCCTGTTACGCGGTCTACAGCAGATTGCGCGACACGAATAATCGCCTCATCAATGCCCCATTCCTGCGCCAACTCCCCACTAGGGATATCTAAGGCAGGTAGGTTTTTTTGAAACCAATCGATATGCGGAGCGAGCTTATTTTGAATAGAGGTAAAGTCAGGAATGAGATTCGACCCCTTAGCCTTTAGCGCTTGCGTGGCATCACGAACCAATCCGTTTTCGAGAAAGATTGGAAAGGCAATGCCCGCAGCTTTCGATGCTCCGACTTGCTGCACAAAGTTTATAATCATTTCGACGGGGTTGTTACCTCGCACAAGGGTGTGAAGCCCTGCCCATCCAGCCTCTTGCAAGGTCTGTCCGTATCCCATAGCCACACCAGTATCGAATGCAGCGGCAGCAAGGGGGCCACCTGCATCCCGAATATAATTACGGGCAACATCAAGAACAACTTGGTCGGCCGACTTACCGTCCGCAACTGCGATGCCGGCGTCAAATGCCATTTCGGCGGTCTTGCCGCCGTTGGCGAAACTTGCTTTTGCCTCCGCAATGAGTCGAGAATCAACGCGTCCTCCTCGGGCCATATTCAGTGCAGCATTGAAAGCAGCTTCGGCTTGTGGGCCGGATGTAGCAGCGCATTTACGCATCGCTTCGATAGCCGACGTAAAGGCGTTTTTCCCATCGGCTATATCGAGGGTTATATTTGACGCGCCATCAAAAGCAATGCGAGGAAGGCCAGGAGGCATAGCAGCGGAGGCAGTACCAATAACAGCGTCCGATAGACGGTCTTTTGCCGAAATCGCACCAGCCGCATAAATACCAACAGAGAGAGCAGTCCCAATGCCAGGAATAAAAGCGAGTGCCGGGCTAATACCCTTGAGAATTCCACCAATGGTATCCCCCGCATCGTGAATTGCATCAATGGCGTCAGACACAAAATCGGTGTAATTGTCGATATCGAGGATGTTACCGAATTGAGCTTGCTGCGTCATGTTGACCAATCCTAGGATTGCTGCGTTTCGTAATACCCGAAAGGGTACTAAAGAGTCCCCGCACGCCAGAACGTGCGGGGATTATTGGTTGGTTCAGTTTGAAGCTTTTACCAGCCCATCTTTTTCTTGGCGCCCGACGGGTCGCGCATGAGATACGCCTGGAACTTGGTGGGTCCCGACTTGCGAGCCTTCTTGCGCTTTCCGCCGCGCTTCCGCTTGTTCGCGGCGAGCATGCGGGCCGTTGCCGCTCGCTGCGCTGCGCTACGGGTCTTCTTACGCTTGGTGGTCTTCTTACGCTTTGCCATTTTCTTCTCTCCTACCGAATCGAGTTGTTGATATGCTCCGGCACCATGTTCACCCAACTTATAGATTGGTGAACGACGGGCCGACTTATTTCGTTGGCCTGCTTTACTACGCTTTACGCGCCGTTTTGCTCGCTTGGCCATTACCGCTTGCGAAGCGAGTAATTGGACCCCTTGCGGCGCTTCTTCCGCTTCTTGGGTTTCCGATTGCGCTTGTTAGCAGCAATCATCTTTCGCGTGGCAGCCTTCTGAGCTGCGGTACGGGTCTTTTTACGTCGCTTGGCCATTTCCGTATCTCCTAGTGAGCAATCCTGGGATTGCTATTGTTGACAATCAAGAGAGAAATTGTTTACCAGTTTTTGACAGACCAATCAACCGTTGAGTTGTTAGCGTTATCAATTGTCCCTGCGGCGACTCGCGCGATGATAATGGCCGCCGCAGTACCGCTTTTCCCAGCTGTCCGTCCTGCAACATCAGAACCATAGCCGCCGACTGTCAAGGTGGTGACTCCACCCGGGGTGTTCATCGTACAATGAATTGGACTCTTCGTGGTGGTGAACAGATAGAAACCCTCGGTTGCGCCGAGTGTGTATGTGCCCGATGCGAGTGTAAGGGTACCGCTACAAAATTCCGGATAGAAGAGAGGGTCGTGCGTTCCGACAACCTTCGCGCCAGTCGCCATACTTTTCCAAGTAGACCCAGCAAACAAAACACCTTCGCTGACTTCTACAACGTTGCCGTTGATATAATCATCGCCGGTCGGCATGTCAGCAACGCGGGTAAGCGGCGCTGTAATAGCGACGACGCCTACTGCATAGAGACCGTTTTCTGCCGCGGTAGTTTGATTAGCCAGAAGGACTCTATCATCCTGTTGCAGTACCACACCATCAACGGTAACGACGAATGCCAGAAGATTGGCATTGTTTACAATGCTAACCGCCCGTGCATTACGAGCCATTGAGATTTCGGTACCTGAATATGCATTTTGAATGACAGCGGGCATTTGAAAATCTTTCTGCGAGCAATCCTAGGATTGCTGCGCTTCGTAATACCCGAAGGGGTACTTAAACACCAAATAATTTTCTGACGTGACCTAGAGCCTTGCCACCTGCGTTTCTAATCACCTCTTCCCCAAAGAGCGACGTCTTGAACCTTGTCATCATGGCCCAATAAAGCTGTGAGAGCGCGATACACTCGGCAGTACCGCTTTCATCTCCAATGACAATTTCAAAGTGGGCACAGAGCTCCTTGAAGGTCCTTTCTTTAGAGACCGCGATATGCATAACCAACGGCCATGCAAGTTGGGAGATGTCGAGCCAGATACAATCAGTGAACGAAAGCGCTTTAGCATAGAGCTTTTTGTCGCCGACCACATCCGCAGTAACAATCACAAGCGGGTTGACGCCAAAGGCTAATTCTTGGTCCATCATTCCGATGGCAGCTTCCGTACTGGGAAATTCCGAGGATTCTTTTTCGGCTTTGGGGGCAACCATACTGGTAAAGGCCGCGACTCCTTTGCCACGGCGATCGGTTCTAATTCCTGAAACACTTTTCACATGGCCTTGGCCGCGGGTGTAAGCCGTATGTAGAAAAACGTGGTCGAGATTCATGACGCATGCTCCTTGTTAGCCAAACGCTTCTCGACGTGTGCATGAAGGAATTCGTTGACTTCCATTGCCAGAAACATCGAGCAATGTGGAGCTGAATGCGTAGTCTCGATTTTTAGTCCGCCTTCAAATGTGCGCCCCTGGAGTGTAATACTTTTGGCCTCGTCGACTGCTAACTTTACCGACTTACAGCCAACGCCGCATTGGGGACATTCAAACTCATAGGTCGCGATAACCTTTTCCTTCGGTTTCATCTTTTTTCCTCTATTTCGATTCCAATTACTTGTCTCTAACGGCTTTTCGTACATCCTGCATTTCAATTGCAGCGGCAATAAAGTCGTTTGGGGTTGCTTCGTCAAACAATTGGCAGTGTGGTGGCGCGTGGACTAATCGGTCATTTGGGTCGACAACGACCGGCCGCTGACACTGCGGACAGATAAAATCTTTCTGGTTCATACGGAAAGCTCCTGGCCAGTCTTGTCTGTTACGAAGTATCCGACGACCGGCGCAACTCCAACGATGTTGCGTTTACGAATAACCCGTGAGTTTTCCGACCGATAGAAGATGAGCCGAGCCTCTTCGATAGTGTGGGCATGGGTGTATTCCTTGTCGCCTACCCACCTTTTTCCATCCCAGTAGGTGAAGGCTAAACAGTAAAGGATTTTGCCGTTGTCTACCATCTTGAGCGAGTGCCGATATTCGCGGCACGTCATGCACTCGCAGGATGGGTCGCGCTCGCCCTTTGTGATTTCACAAAGAGCAATCCCAGGATTGCTGCGCTTCGTAATACCCGAAGGGGTGCTCATCATGTTAGTGCGTCTCCTTAGGAGTCAATTCTTCCTCGCCCGAAAGAGACGATTGCGGCAATTGCGCCCGATGCTCGTTTTCCTTTTCTTCCCTTTCCTTCACCTGATTGATGCGATGCATGAGAATCCCCTGCTCCTCTTCTGTAAGTCCCATCATGCCGAGCATGCCGACAATTTCCGGGGTAACCTTCTTAGCCAACGCCTCGACAATTTTCGTGTCGATAATCGACTGCGGAAAAATCTCTCTCCCGGTTACCATATTGGCCAATATGGGCGCAGCTTCCATAAGCTTCGCTTCCCGCTGCGTATCACGCTGATACTTTAGTTTTTCCATATGCTGCGCATGAGTAACGGTCAGCTGGGCGGCCATCATTTCTTTTATCATTTCAAAGAATTTGAAATTCTGGTCCATCGTGGCTTGCAGTCGATCATATAAATGAGATTCGCGTCTTACTGCGCGTTCCTCAGCCGCAGCGGCATAAGCATCCATTCGGTCCTGACGATTATAGACTTGTCGCATAAGCGACGTATCCATTTCCATCTTTTGCGAGAGCCGTCCTTCATCATTAGCGGGATGAGATAGTCCTGTAGACCCCTCGGCCTGCCCCCTGCGAACCATCGGCATGAAGCTCTGCGCTTCGTTCGTATCCCAATATGCGTCGAGCATAAAGCGGTGTTCGCCGCGCATATCCTGGCAATGCACGTCCGCTTTACCAATAAACATATTGGCTAGGTCTTTAGGTTGATAAGAGCCGCTCTTTGCAAACTTCTGCGTATGAATCTCGACCCTACCCTGACCGACCATAAAGCAGAGAACGATTCGTGTACACTTCCCTTCGTGCTCTGTATCTGTGAGACAGTCGTGAATCCAACTGTCGATTGATTTTCGGGCCATGATTTCCTCTGTTCGCGAACCTGAAAGACAAAACGACAAGAGCAATCCCAGGATTGCTCTCGTATTGAAACTGCGACTATTTGTCGCATCAACTAGGAACTAGTATATCACAAATATACCTTAGATGCAACTATTACGCCCGTTACACCGACGATTCCTAGCCCCACAATTAGACCGATATTGCTCTTTGCGGCCTGACCTGCGGCACTTGCAGCGGCCTTAGCGGCCTGTTCTCCCGCTTGGATTGAACTATCAAGCTTTTTATATGCCAACAAATCCAAATCAAAGTTATCGGGAATTGGCGCATTCTTTTCTTCGATTTGCTGTTGCGCGAATTGTTCAATCCGTTGAATACAGTCGGTCAAATCGCCCGTTGTGAACGTGTCCTCGCCGCCAACATTGATTGCTTTTTTGATTGCTTTGTATTCCTTTTCGGAAGTAATCAAAGAAGCCGGGACTAAGGGATTAGTCTGATTGCGCAGGAAGAGACTAAGGAGAACGTCATCGCGCGCGCTAGCCCAACGCGATTTAAAATTGGTCCAATCGGTTTGAAGATTGGCATACCCAAGGGGGTTACCTTGAATTTGCGCGTTGACGATTTGGTTATTCACCTTATCCGTTGCTTGGATACGGAAATCAACCGTCTTCATAAGGTGCTCAGTTTCCGAAATCGTATGCTGTCCAAGAACTGTCATGATTTATTCCTCCAGTAATCGTAGAGCGCCCATCCGAAGAGACCCGCGACTACCGCGCCTCCCGCAACCTTAGCGGCAGCAATCCCAGGATTGCTCAGACCTGCGATTCCTTCGGCGCTGCTAGGGCCTGCTCCGGGAAAGAAAAGCAAATCGGGATTTGCACCTACTTTCTTGACTGCCGCTGCATTATTGAATGCAATACGATGGTCATGGTTTCTCGACTTTGGGTCGGTTACCGACCCACCGCCTTTAAACTCACTGCGAATCGCAGCTGTCGCATAGTCCTCCGCATCAATCGCATTCTTGAACGCCTGAAAGAAGGGGAGATTATTAGCGCTGACGGGTTCCGCCGGCAGCGGCCGAAGCGCCGGCCAGAATGAGCTGCCCATAGCCCAAGCCATAGAGCTTAGTGCAAATTGCGCGTCGGCCGTGAGGATATCAAAATTCGGGTAATGCAATTTGAGCTGACGCTCGTTAGATGCCAGCTTACTTGAAACGAGTGACTCAATGCCTTGCATATCCAGAGTTAGCTGGGTTAGCCCGGCGTATGCAAACCCTGAGCTTCGGGTATTGAACCCGGGGTCTTCCTGAGCCTTGAGCTTGGTAGTTATCCAAGCCGCTGCGATTTCATCGGGCGACGCGTTACCGAAAGCAAGTGGATTCTTTGTAGTCCAGCCTTGGGCCTTGAATCTCCATGGCAAACCCATTGCAGGACCCATAGCAAAAGCGGAAGTATCAAACGAATTACGTTTGGAATTGTCGATGAGATTGCCAATGCCGGTCGTAACTAGGTTGAGACTGTCGCAATACATGAAGGGGGTGAACCCTTCATGTTCAAGGTTGTATTTTTTCAGAGCCGGTAAAACGACAAGTCTCATTTATTCCTCTTAGCAATCCCAGGATTGCTGCGCTTCGTAATACCCAAAGGGCACTCATCCATCAATACCCCAAATAACAGCGGCTCCGATGGAATCCGCAGAGCGATTTAGAATCGTAAGGAATTGCGTGCCAGGCATTAGCGGCGCCCAATTAATTGCTCTTGCGTCATAAGCGGCCATTATGGTCCCTCCGCCCGACGCCATTCTAACGATTACCTCTTGGTCTGCCAGCACATTTCCGGCGGTAGAATTGAACACCGGAACATATACCGATTTAATTCCGGCGTCCTCTGGTACTGCCAGAGTCAACGATGCCGTTGTCAAAATGGTATTGATAACATTTTGGGTGTTCAAAATCGGAGGATTATCGTAAGAGGCTCTATTGCCGGGGGCAATACTTACGGCAACCATATAGGGTATTCCGAGTGTAATTGCCGGAGCCGGTCCCACGGCAGTTACATCTATGACTTGAATTGATACGCCTTCGGCAACTCCTTGAATCGACGTGCCGTCGACAATACTAATTCGCCTTCGGATATTGTTACCAGCGACCGACCAATTAATAATGGCTTCTGCGCGCAGCGGAGCTTGAGTAAGTAGCACCGCAGACAGCGGCTTCAACGCGAAACTGGCCGTAAATGTGCCGGGCTTTTGAAACTGACATTGGATACCGGCCGTAATGGATGTGTCACCTGAAATTAGCGTCTTTACCGCGGATGGCTGCCCGATGGCCCAGTCGGTAGTCGCCGGCGCATTTTTAGGCTGTACCCCGGGAGGCATGGCGTTTAGCTCGCCACGGTATAGTTCACTCTGCGATCGACTGCGGTTGCTCATTCGCCTAACTCCCATCCTACGGTTGCCGAATAATCGCTAATACGGCTATTCGGTTTTCTCACATCCTGAAGCTTACGGGCCATACCAACAATCTTCCCATGGTGATGGGCGCGACTCACGGCCGGATAGGTGGGAAGAATAACGCCCGATACAAAAGATTTCGTATCCTGCTCAGAGCCAAACGTCGATGCGACGTGCGCTACGCGCTCGTTGCCAATGTTAGGGCCGTTGGCCAAATAGACGGCACGTGCCCAGCCTGAATTGACGGGAGACTTGCGCTCGCGCCGCTCGCCGGCATGAGTAGCGCCTGCCGTTTTACCGATATAGGCCTCGATAAGCTGGTAGGTAGCTTGTGCCTTAGGGTCCCCCTTGCGGGCATTGTCGCCAATCATAACGACGAGCCCCATTGCGTTTTGGTCCCCGTTACGAATACGGCGGACGAGACTGCCGGCAGCTTGCTCGACGGTCATCGCCTCGCCTGCATGGGTTGCAGTCGCAGTCGGTTTGATAAACCCCAAGAAGGTTAGGATGCGCGTCCAGAGTGACTGCTGAGCAATCCCAGGATTGCTCGCTACGATTGCTTTCTGGTCGGCAGCCTTAACCGCAGACTTGACCATCGCAACCGGAGCCGGGTCATTCCAAACGTGAGAATCGTCCGCCAAGGGGTGTTGAGGCGGAAGATTCATATCAAATGATGTAGCCTGATTACCGTCGCTCGCCTTAGCCGTAGGCTTATTAGGGACGTCGGTTCGCGTCGGAGGTACATAAGAGGCACTTCCCTGCGAATTGGGCACGTAAGCGGTACTACCTCCTTGCGGCAGCGGAATATATGGAAGGGACGGGCCGCCGCTTCCTTGCGGAAGCGGGACATATGGAAGCGTCGGTGCGATTGGCGCGGGCTTCGGGGTATTCCAGTTCAGCGCTGCGTCGGCAGCCTTTTCCGCGGTCTGAATGGCAATGACTCCGCTGGGAGCCGCAGTAACCGATTCGACCACGGGAATTTTCGTAACTGGCGCAACAAATGGCAACGCTGTTATTGGCGTTGCTGCAACAGCAGCCGGCGGCGGGGGCGGAGGCGGCGGAACGTATATCGGAGTAGAGGCTTTTACCTCAACCGACGGAGCATAAATAGGAGTTGCCGCGACAGCGACCGGCGGCGGCGGAGGAGGCGGCGGCGCGACATATACCGCCTTTACAACGGGAGCGACGGTTGCGAATGATAGTGCGCCGCCCGTGCTATAATTGTTAGACATTAGCGGCATCGGTGATTCCTTCCGCTTCGAGTTTTTTCGCGTCTTCTAAACCAGAGGCATAACGATTCAGGTCGGCTGCGGCGCCTGTGCACCCTTCGCCCTCAAATACATTGGCCGCATTACGAATTACAGCCGGGTTCGTACTTCTCATTAACTTTCGGAACACCTCCCGACGGGCCAAAGTCACTTCGCGCGGCAACTCACAAATAACAGCTCGCTTCTCGAGCATGTCCGCTTCCACGTTGCACTTCTGTTCGCGGAAACCTGCCGATAGCTTGCGAAGCGCGACGGGGTCCTTTGAATTGAGAGCAGCTTCGTAAATCGCTCTGCGCTTTGCGGCGTCTACTTCGCTGATGGCAAAGGGATTAGGAATCTTCTTCCTAGCGACGTATGCGGTAGCGGCGAGACTGGCAATCATAACAGGAATAAATAACATTATCTGTCCACCATAATCGTTCGGGTTCCTCTTCGCGACAATCCCATATTCTCGTTACGACCCATCCCCAATTCGCGCGAGGGGTCCAGAAATTGGTTGTTGTCCATTCGCATCACGAGAATATGAAAGTCCAATTCGTTGCTACCGTCGGCGCGGCGGATAAAGCGGAAAACCGGAGTGCATGGAATGCCCATCAACGAGTTTTCAGCGATAAGCCATGGGGCCAACGATTTGCAGTCGCCATATCCTCGAGCCCGGATAGCCGGGATACTTTCCCAAATTATGGTTCTTCCGTATACCACACCGCTCTGGTATAGAGCCGGAACGGTGTGGTAACGAAGATATGCCAGATTCAGACGGACTTGACAATCTAGCAAAACCCTAAGTACATCGGAATTCTCATCCTCGGGCGAGGAGGGGGAGAAAGCATGTGGGATATTGAAGGTGATATCCATTTAGGGCCGGTCCTTATATTTCGTTAGGGGTTAGACTTGGCGAAGAGCAATCCTAGGATTGCTCAATTCGTCACGCAACCATGTTGCTCGGACCCTTGAACGAAAGCGCCCAAATGAAGTTCTGACCCGCGTTGTAACCGACGGGCAGAAGACCCGAGTACGCGCCGGCCACCTGCACGGCGTTGGCCGGGCTGAGGGTCGGAAGGTCCATCGAAGCATCCATGGCGCGGGCCGAGAAGTCGAACGAGTCAACCGTACCGCCGACAAGAACGTTGACGTTCGCAAGCTGCACGTTGGTCAGCGTCGCATAACCCTCACAAGGAGAGTTGCACGTAACGCGCTGCGGACGAATCTGCGTCTGCGGGTTCTGGGTGCCGGCAATAGCAACGGCAGTCTGCTGCACCAGAGTCTGGTTGACGGCGAAAACGTACTTCTGGATTTTCGCCAGAGAGTCGGCGTTGGGATAGAGAAGGCCCTCGCGGCCATCCCCGCCGAAGTTCGCATTACGACCGTAATCGTAACCGAAGCCGCTGCGCTCGTTACCAAACGACGGGCCGCGACCGAAGGCGCGAGCCTGGTCCTGGGCCGTCATTTCGTGGCCCATGCTGGCGCCCGGCGCGAGAATTGCGCCGGTGAGGAGAGCAAGAGCCATTTCGCGACCGGCGAGAGATCGAGCAGTATTCATAGTATACCTATCCTTCAAATCGTGACACCAGGCATTCATGCACCATGCATTTAGCTCCTGTCTTTAGTAGACACTCTAATGCCTACCGAAGTCTTTTAGCAATCCCAGGATTGCTATCGTTTGCTCAGCGCGTAGTTACTGCGGCGCTTATGCCGTTTTCCGATACGACGTTTACCGCGCTTGGGAATCGTTCCGGGCCCTTCTCCATACAACTTGTTATTGCCTTGGAAGAGAGTGCCCATTTCCTTTCCCTCGGTGAGAAGGTCCTTCGACCTTGCCAGCCACATACGGCCGCGAGGTGACCGACCGTAAGCCTTAGCGGCTTTCTTGTACCAGATTGACGCGGTACGAAAATCCCCGACCTTCTCAGCAGCGCGACCCTTATCAGAGAAGCGTACCGCTTTGGGGTTTAGATATCGTTTCTTGCTATGGCGTTTGAGCTTCACGTTACACCAACTTCAAAAAGGCTTTTTTCGCAAAGCCGTCAACAGCTGGCCATCGCGGACCACCTGACCATGATATCCGAGCAAACACCGTATCGCTGGTATCAAGCACGGTAACGATACCGTTCTTTTCAGCGCCGCCGATTTGAGGAGACCCCATTGACGGCCCGCTACGAACAATCAAATCCCCCGCAGGGGCGGGGTCATTGGTCGTCACGATTGCCTTGTTACCGATTGCCTCGCTGACCTTAGCAACGTTCTGCGCGTCCATAAGGTCCTTTGCGGCATTCAACTCCTCGACGGTAATTCCATCGAAAGAGATTTTGTTGGCAGTCGGATTGGCGAGCGCCGCGGCCAAGTCAGACATAGTCGGTGCGTTCGGTGCCGCCGGGGGAATAGGCTTGCCTTGCGCTGCGGCTGCTGCTTGCGCAACAGTCGTAACCGCAGTAACGGGCGGCGCCGTTACAACTTTGCCACTCGGGAGCGTCGCCTGTACGGGAGCACTGGAAACGACTGGTTTCTTTTTCAATGCTACGGCGCGAATACGGAGGCCTAGTCCTGTCACGACTAAAGCCCCGGCTCCTACCGCTACTGGGATGAGAGGGAATGGCATTTGAGCAATCCTAGGATTGGTGTTAGTAAGTTTTACCGCTAACTCCGCGGCCTGATTTTTGTCTCAGGTCGTAAAGATGATTCCGATTTCTGATACGTTTGAGAATTACCAACTTGCGCTGTAAACGCTTGATAATGTCTCTACGTTTTTTCGGACTCATCATAGACTTACGGCGAGTTGTCGCACACCTTCTACATTGACTATGGATACGTCCAGCTTCATCAATATCGAAAATGGTTTCCGGCTCTCCGCATGATGTACACTTAGGCGCTATAACCTTTTTTCTCGCCATCGATTAGCCCGGCGTAATGCCGGTAACCGAAGAAAGGGGGATAGTTACCGCAGTGCCTTCTGGCACGCGGGCGTCAACGAAAATGCCAGCTAGCGAACTGTTACCAGGCTGCTGAACTAGCATGATGCTGCTGCCGCCAGGAACGCTAGAAATCTGCATTCCGGCTGCACCGACGTCGAATGTGCACGTATCCCCGGCAAGAATATCCCCAGCTTTCAAGCCGGGAATGAGGGTAGACGCGCGGGGGTCGAAGATGAGTCCATTACGCGACTTAGCAACGCGCGAAGGGTCATTGAACCCGGGGTCCCCCGATGCGATACCAATGGCAAGCGCATTGAGAAACGATTGGTCCGGAGGTGCACCGGGCGTATTGATTGCCGCCTGAATTGCCGGGGGCAATTGGGTAATCTTTACGTCCGGAACCGACTGTCCCGGTCCGACAGAAGAGGGAATGAGAACCGTTCCCTTTCCACCCGGAATAGGGACAACGGCGCCGGGCGCAGTCTTCTTAGCAATGGCGCGAGCTCGAAGTACAGCTGCGCTTCCGCCAACGGCCGCCAGAGGAATCAAAAGTAGAGCAGGGTGCATTTGGTTTTATCCTTTCTACTTTTCTTATCAGGTAAGGGTCCGAGCGAGAGCCGCGATAGCATCCTCGCCATGGTGCGAGGCGCCGCGCGGTCCGCTCTGGTGGAACCCGCTACCGAAACCGTGTCGATTACCGTCGCCGGCGAAAGTAGCCTTGCTAATAACGCCAGGCTGAACGGCCGCCTGACTCGCATTGGGAAGTGCCGCACCGCCGCCGGGAGTAATGCCAGACTTCTTGATATTAAGTCGGGTCAAAAGGTCATTGGTCTGGCGAAACATGAAGATTGACGCGCATGCCGCCGAGGCGTTCATAAGCGTCTTACCAGCGCCGTGCGGCTCCGCGGCGAGAAACACTCCGCCGATGAAACCGAGGGCCATACCGATACCATCGAGAGGCGCCTTCTGCGCGGCTGCGCCCATGCCTGGCACCGAGACATCAAGGCCAGTCTTGAGTGAAGCATGCAGCGCGCCGAGCACCGCGCCAACGGCGCCGGACTCGCCAACCTGCCGAACGCCTTTGACAGCTTCGATAGCGTGGAATTCCGCTTGGTCGCCGGAATTCTTGAGTCGGTCGAATGCCCTCTCGATTCCCGACCGGTCGCGAATAACGCCAGTCTTGAGGAGAGTGTCAACGGTCATGGTCGAGGGAATTTCAGACATGGTCGCTTCCTTTTGAATTGGAGCAATCCTAGGATTGCTCATTACGGGAGAAATTCAGACAAAACAAAAGAAGCGGCCGAAAGACCGCTCCTAAACACAAAATCAACCCTAAGATATAAGTGTATCACATACGCGCGAAAAGTCAAGCTAATTGCTTATTTAGTAAAAAGTAAATTAGCCGTGAAAATTGGGGTTTCTATGGCCGCAAAAGCGACATTCTTCGAGAGTGTCTTTTTCCTGGCCATTGAATGTTTCGCAATGGCGACCCTCACGGTTGACTGCTTTGCATATCCAGCCGCGTAGGTGGATGCCACTTTCTAACAGCGTTTTGATTTCCGCATCCTGTCGAGCGATGATGGCGTCCTTCTCTACAATCTGTTCTTTCAGTTTTCGTACTTCGAGAATGTGAGCAATCCCAGGATTGATCGGCCGAGCGTTATTCATCTTCGTCATCTTCCTCTTCTTCGTCGCCATCCTCTTCTTGGTCGTCTGCCATCGCTTCCGTATCTAATTCAAGCCCCTTGCCCGTCATTCGGTAGAAGGTCCGGACACCATCCTCGCCATTTCGATTCTTGATAGTTTCAATGATGCGGACTTTGTCCGTGTCAATCGTGAATAGGAGCACCGCGTCAACCGAATGTTGGAGCGCTTCCATGCCGGCCTGGTCACCTTCTTTGTTGATATGGTTGATGAGTATCGCCGGCATTTTGTACTGCTCGCAACGTGACCTAAGATTGTCGCACCACTCAACCGCCTTATCGATATCAGGAACCATTTTCGATATCGAGTCGCCGACCAAACCGATAGGCTTATAACGCTCAAGCACTCCATCGATGTTTATTTTCACTCCTAGGGGAGACAGAAGTAAATGCCATGATTGTGTCTCACTAAAGCCTAGACGCTTTGCGCGTGAGCGCAGCGCATTGTTACCTTCCTCTGCGGACAGATACATAAAGTCACGCCGCCAGCACTTCGGGTGTTTCTTACATGGCGGATTGGTTTTTACGTTGGACGCTTCAATCATTGCAAAGGCAAGATGCATGGCCAAGGTGGATTTACCGCTGCCATTCTTTCCGCCGATTAACGTAACCGTGGATTTCGCAATTCCCGAGAAAGGAACGCCGTCATTGTCGTAGTGAGTGCCGAAATTAACATCCCAAGGCCCAGTTGCAATCCGGTCCGGATACTCCGCTTCCTTGCATTCCGAAAAACGAATAATTCCATCTTTGCCCTCCTCGAGAATGACATCGTCGATATCCATTTTCAGACAATGGGGACACTGCGTCCGAGAGAGAGGAATAGCGCCGCCGCATCCTGAGCAGGCGCGCGTCTCTTCCTTACGTGCCATTGGCCTCTAACTCGATGCCTAGCGCTGTATGTACACTAGGAATGACGGGCGCCACGTAGTGTATCACGAGCTCGTACGGACACCCGAATAGCGCCTGCTTGAAAACCGTATTGTACGGAATAACCGCTTTCATTTCATCCGACGCAATGCCCATGCACAGACCAGAATGAGCATCATACAGCCAACCATTGACGCGCTTATCAGCAGGTATCGCAACTTTGAATTGTTCCATTGTTTCCTCTTTAGCAATCCTAGGATTGGTTTTTTTTCGCAATTTGCGAATCGATTTGCAATTTGCATATGCATATTGCAAAAACTTGACATTACACCTACATTGTAGTATACTTATTCTTCAAGTGTCAAGGAGTGTGCGGCATAAGGCCGCAGCGACTTGATGTCACGGAAACCCTGGGCAATCCCAGGATTGTTGAAAGAGGACGATACATAATGGCAACTCCGAAGAACACCGGGAATCCTGCTCCGAACCCGGAAATCATTGATACGTCAACATGGGAAAAGGAGCAGGTAAGCTTCGACCCATACTTCGTTATCAAAGAGAATGCTCGTTTCGTGGCTACGTTCGTGGGCCGTGACGACGAAGCCAAAAACTTCGTCCGATATCAGTTCCTTGCGATGGAGCATATGAAGTGCCAGAGGGGGCCCAATGATGCGGAATCCGACCGGCGTGAAATCGTTGACGTGAAGCCGGGAGAAACTTTCAATATCTCTAGCTTCGTGGCGCTGGCCAAGTTGCTTGACCAGTATCTCAATTACTCGGATGATACCGGTAAGGCAGTTCCGATCGAGGTTGTGTGCACCGGTTCTACCAAGACTGAAGCGGGTAACGATTGCTGGCTCTGGTCGGCACGCGTCCCCCCGAAGGTCAAGGCTGAATTGAATGCGTGGCGTAAGGAGCATGCGCCGCGTCGGTTGCAGGCAGGCGCCGCGGCACGCGCAGCGCTCGAAGCGTGACGTATAGCGCGTAAGCGCTTTATGTATGAGAGAGAATGCCAGCATATCCAAGTTGGGTATGCTGGCATTTTCGCGCTTTTGATTTCTTGATTATTTGCGGGCTAGACAAAAACAAACGGCCCCGAACAATCGCTGAAGAGGAATTGACAGCGACCGCTCGGGACCGTTCGGAGTCTCGTTGGATAGACCCTAAGCGCATGAGTATACACGAATACACGGTAATGTCAAGCTTCTATGGCCAAAACGAAAAAGAAGCCTAAGAGCAATCCTAGGATTGCTCCGAAAAAGAAGAAAACAAAGGCCGAACTCCGTCGGTCAGAAGCTGCCAAGAAGGGTCATCAAACTAGACGCATTAATGAGCTGGCCGCTGTAAAAGCTGCATCGTTCAAACTAAAGGCGAAAGCCGGACGAGTAAAAAAGAAGCTCTCTGAGAGCGGTGAGAATAAAGCACTAAAAAAGCAGATTGTCGAGCTACGGGAAAAAGCGCGTGCCTATGAATCTAAGGTAAATGCTTTACAGAAAAAACTAAGTGATAAATGGGTTCATCTTCAGGACGAGGAGTTGTTGCATCGAGACGGGACGTTAGCGCTGTTCCCATCACGTATACGCCATATGAAAAAAGCGGAAATCTTCCGCAAGGGCTTGCTGGACATTCAACGTATGGACGGTGAGCGCGCGCTCACTGAAGCCGTTCGTTATTGGGCTACCGAATGGGACGTTCCCATCCAAGAGTTTTATACGCTGATACTGTCGCCATAGAGGAAATTATGAATACCAGACAATGGGAAGAGACTCCGCTTTCAGGGGCATCAAAGAGAGCTTGCATCCAGTCGGTAAGGATTCAAACACTGCTCATTACTAACGACCCGATGCCGGTCGTTTCGCTTTCTGAGGTTGTCATGGACTCAAGCTATCAGCCGCTATGGCCGGTCACCCTGGTTGAAGACCCGTCTTGATGAGCAATCCTAGGATTCCTAAGCTCAGGGATAATTCAATGAAGGTTGCCGGTTGGGTTGCTGCTGAGGAAAGCCCATCGTGGAAAGCTGCCGATTGTTGCGAATGGACATATCCCCACGAAATGGGAGACTTGACGGTCTTTGCCCGTACTCGTGAGGAGGCGATGGCCGCGCTCAAAGGCCACGGGTATATCAATGTTGACGCTCGGAAGTTTCGCCAGACTGGCGGAAAGTTGGCCGATTATCTCAATAAGGCGATTGAAAACAAATGATGACTCCCTGGCTAATCATTCAGTGGACGGCAGCGCTGCTGCTAGTCTTTTTCACCTTCTTCTATATCGGCGGTAAGCTAATCCAGCTAATCGCCAAACTTTTCAACTGGCTTTGGAAATGACGAAGTGTGAAGGTTGCAGCGCCCATGTACGGAGGCGCATACGTTGCAAACACAAGCCGTGTGGCTTGATGGTTTGTGAATACTGCCTAAAGAACAATCATCAAAGACACGAGTTGAGCAATCCTGGGATTGCTCCCATGCGGGTACTATTCCTCAATCAAAATGATGCCCGCCTAAACGGCATTTTTGACCTAGTGAGGCCTAAATATCGTGATTGAAGTAGTCCTCTATCATCCGTTTACCCAAGAGCGCGTCACACTCCCCATCGAGCAGATACGGCCCAAATTCGTATCCGTTCGATGGAGTATGTCGGGTGTCTATGATCTCTTCTTGGCCGAAAACAAGCTTGTATCCCGGTCAGTGTCCAGCCGTCGTAAAAACCCCTACTGCCTTTGGAAAGCCGTCGACATTATCCAAGTACGAAAAGACGTAATCAAGTTTCTGAATACAGAGCGCGAAGCCCAAAACGCCAGCTATGCAGCGCATGTAGCGAGCATGCCGCACGTAACGAAGAAGTGACCATAGAGGAAACATGGATTGTTATCAAGCGTTTGCAGAATTGAATGAAGACGAAAAATACGCTTTAGCCAAAATAGCCAAATCAACTTTGGATGAAGCCGTAGGCGGCGATGAGCATGCTGCATTACTAATGGCAATGGACATATCTGTATTTTCCATGGGAACTAAGCGTTTTGTAATCATGGATATATTACAATTTACTGATATTTCTTTTTGGAGGATGGTCAGTGAATACGCCTAGAGTTGATGCACGCGTACGTACAGGACGCGTCGATACAAGGGAGACTCACCGCTATGTCGATGATAACGGTGGGTATTGCATCAAGTGTGGGCGCGATGAGAAAAAACACCGGGTAAAGGGAAAACAGTCAGCGGCACGCCATAACACCAATCGGCGCCAAAGGCAAAGACCAGAGAGGAACAACCGGACTCGCAACGTTACCTATATAGGTATCGACGGGGAGGGTCAGGGCGACCATAAGAAAGGAGGGGATAATCACCGATATGTATTGCTCGCGGCGAGCACGGAAAGCGGAGACCGCGAATGGTACGTAGAAGCGAGCAATCCTAGGATTGGTCGCCTGACAACGGTTGAGTGCTTGGATATGATTTTGGAGTTGCCGACGAGGCGCTCCAAAATCTTTTCGTTCTCCTTCAATTACGACCTAACCAAGATGTTAGAGGACTTGGATAATAAGTCGTTATTTGAAATCTTTCGGCCTGACTTGAAGTGGAGACAACGGCCCGCATGTGAATCCTTCAAAGGACCTTACCCCGTCGAATGGTGCTCAATATGTCGGAAGCTATGCAAGTACGAAGATGGGCGGCACGACGAATCAATCTATAAACTAAACTTGATTGGAACCAAGTTCAGCGTACGAAAACAGGATAAGCGAGTTGTCGTTTGGGACCTATTCAAATTCTTCGGGTCTAAGTTCGTTTCGGCCTTGGAAGATTGGAAAATAGGTACTCCAGAAATGCGGTTGAATATGACCGCGATGAAAGACCAACGGTCAGACTTCGATAAGCTAGACCATCAAGCTGTCAAAGATTACTGCTTTGAGGAAACGCGAAGTATGGCCGAATTAGGCCGTAAGCTAATTGAGGCGCACGAGGACGCCGGCCTAAAGCTCAAAAGCTATTATGGGGCCGGTAGCAGCGGTGCCGCGATGTTGGAAGCGATGGGTATCAAAGGAAAGATATTCCCTGCTCCACCTGATATGAGAGATGCGGTCGCTTCCGCATTTTTTGGAGGACGTTTTGAAAATTCCGTTATCGGCGCTATTCGAGAGCCGCTCGACAACCTCGATATATCTTCGGCTTATGTTTATCAACTTGCATTCCTACCGTGCTTGGAACACGGCACATGGGAACATACAACACGCCGTAAGGACCTTGAAAAGGCGCAAGCTCAAAACGGTGCGCTTATCCGCTATTCGCTTGGTACCTGTCCCCGGGATGAAACATCTTGGGGGCCTTTCCCGTTTCGTACGAAAGACGGGAGCATTTCTTTCCCCTCGGAATCGGGAGGAGGCTGGATATGGCTCGACGAATTCATAGCTGGCGAACGCGTATTCTCGCATGTGCAATTCCACGAGGCATGGATATATTCCTGCAACTGTGCTTGTCGGCCGTTCGCGCAAATTCCCGAGTACTACAATCTAAGGCTAAAGATTGGCAAAGAGGGACCGGGCATTGTAATCAAACTTGGGATGAATTCGTGTTACGGAAAACTTGCCCAGTCGCTTGGCAACGCTATTTACAATTCTTGGATATGGGCGGGGATGGTAACCTCCGGGTGCCGCGCGCAAATCCTCGACGTTATGGGCCTGCATAAAGATAAACGTAACTTGCTTATGATTGCGACCGATGGAATCTATACGAGAGAAAAAATCGATGCTCCCCGGCCTTTGCCCACAAAAACTGACGGACTCTTTCCTAATGACAAGGGAGTATTGCAGAGTAAGCCTTTGGGCGGATGGGAGCATAAGGCTGCACCTAAAGGGGTCTTCGTGGCACGGCCGGGAATCTACTTTCCGCTTGAGCCAACGAAGGAGGAAATCAAATCTGTCCGTGCTCGCGGTGTGGGCCGCAGCGTTGTCCTCGAAAGCTGGCAAATTATCATTGACGCATGGGAAAAAGACGGTGTCACGGGTGTCGCGACCGTTGGTAATGTCAATCGATTTTGTGGAGGGAAGACTAGTATATCTGTTTCAATCAAGAATGGTGAAGCGGTATACAAGAGGGCTAAAAGTAAAGACCCTACCAAACCGACTTATGGCCAATGGATTAAGCGTGAGGTTGCACTTACCTTTGACCCAATGCCCAAGCGTAAATGCATCAACCCTGACGGGGTTACGCTCCAATTACGCTCGTTTCCAAAAAACTTGGTCAGTGTGCCGTACAAGAAAGCTGTAATGGGAATGAATAAGGAAGCGATGGAATTGCAGGCCGCTGCGCAGGAAATGTTGGAGCAGCCCGACCACGACATGTCGGAATATGAAAGTCAGGATTTGAACGCATGAGCACTCCGATTGATATGAATTCGATTGCTATTCAATTAGAGGAAATGTCGAAAGAAGAAAGGAAACAGATGTTAGAGCGTATGGAAGAATTCATGTGTTTGGCATGCGGCGGCGACGCACCGTGCTCCTGCCATCCGGCGTATGACGAATGAGCAATCCTGGGATTGCTTTTCTCTATCGCTGCGATGTTTGCCAGGTAAATATTCGCACTAATTACAAGCTAGATTTGAAGCTCACTATGCACGCGTCGGTTGCGAAGACAGTCGGATTACTTACCGACTGTAGAGGCGGATTGCAGTGTATCGAAATTGTCAAAGTGACCCGAACTAGAGGAAGAAATGAAAACCGTAGAAAATCCCGACGAGGCTGACGTCGCCTTTGTCAAAGATGAAAAACGATATGTCTGTTTCAAAAACAGATATGGCATTTTGCGCAATACACGCATGACGTTGGAAATGAAAAATCAATTCGTGCAGGATATTCTCAAGGCATACCCTAACGCGCGATTCTACACGGGTACTATGGAATTGAGACAGTGTAAATGCGGGCAATGGGGTAACGGAAATACACTCGATTGTCCGGTTCACGGTTCACAATGAGCAATCCTGGGATTGCTCAAATCCTGCGTTTAGCCTTGCAAAGCCTCGAAGAAACCGATGCGCTTCAAGTCTTAGGAGATTTGGTCAGCGAGCAAAACTGGTATGACGAACGGCTAAGGCGATATAACTATCACTCCAATAATACCGTCGCTTCCGCGCCTACCTCACGTTGGGCTAGGGCTATCGTCTCACTACTCCTCTTCGACCCTTGGGGTAACAATCTCTGGCCGTCGGTACTCAAGTGCCATGATGGCGTTTGGGCTTCACACAATAACCCGGAGATTATCGACGGGCCGGATGCATGGCGAGAATTCCGTAATCAAAGAGAGAATGAGGAATTCGGCCGGCCGCATGTAGACCGTCAAGGTCGAGTGCTAATGCCTAATCGACCGTCCGATGCGAAGATAAAACCATATCCCTTTAGCTTTGCGCTACTTCATTTGGAACCTAATCAAGTAGGTACCACAGTCGGCCAACCTTACATTACAATTCGTTTCAGGAATCTTATTATTCCATCTGATGTATGTGACGCAGTCGAAGTCATTAGTATTCGCGCCGCAAACGTCGACCTAAACATTGGAGGTAACGGCCTTCCTGGCCGTATGTTCTCGGAAGAGGCAAGACCCCTGGACTTGGACTTTCCGACGACCAGCCCAGCTAACACCTTACAATTAGTCCTTCAAAATATTAGCAATCGGCCGATACGAGTGCGGGCCGCCCTGTATGGCATTGGCCAAAACAATTACTGAAAGAGGAAATCCAATGAAAATCCCGAAGAACATTACGACGGCTGCCACGCGGGCGACGATTCTCAAGCGGCAGATTGCCGATTTGACCATCGAGCTTGAGGCTTGCAAAGAAGTGATTCGGCCGTGGGCGATTGAGATTTACGACGAAGATAAAGAAGAAGGTCAGATAACCACCAGTCTCGAAGTGCCGACTAACGAAGGTACTTTGATGGTTATTTTCCCGAAGGATTCGCCAAAGGTTATCGACGGGAAAAATCTAGAGACCATTACGGAGATTATGCCAATACCGATTTCCCGCTTTGCTGTGATTCAAGCCTGGAAATTCCACAAGGACTTTTACAGTCATTGGAAAACGTCCGAGGAGGATAAGGGCCCTTTCAAACAGAGCGAATTGAAACTAATGCTTTCCATTATTGAATGGAATCGCGCTACGCCGCGTGTGGAGCCTGCGAAGTGACTCAGTGCATGATTTGCGATGTGGTTACGCGCTGCGAGACTTCGGAGCGGGCTGCATTGCAAATCGCGGTGTTGGTAAACATTATGCACGAAATGGCGATAGCGATCGGTTCCAAGATGTGCCCTAATCATCATAACGAATACCTGCAACGCATCACGGCCATTGCGGATATGGCCAATACCGCGAAGGACCGCTCATGAAATCCATAAACGTAAGTGACTTGATGGGCGGCATTCTCTTCGACATTCAAAAAGAAAGAGAGCGCCAAGAAATCCTGCTCATTCAAGGAAAATTTCCTTGGTCATGCAGCAATCTCAAAGTATCCGACGTCAAAAAACTGGCGGTACTCGGCGAGGAATTCGGCGAGGCCGCTAAAGAGGCGGCGCAAATCGAAGAACAGTACGATCGACTCAAAACCAATGAGGGGCGCCAAGACGCAGCGCCTTATGATAAAGCTGGCGTTGAAAAAGTTCTCAAGTTGAATATTCAATATAAGAAAGGACTGCTTAGAGAGGAATTGATACAGGTGGCCGCGGTGTGCGTCGCATGGTGCGAAGCGCTGGATACGCAACTTGACGATAGGAGCGATTTTCCCGCTGAGGAACAGGCTTCGTTGTCAAGTAATCTCGCTGATATTTACACTCCAACCAGTCGCGACTTTCAGGGTTGTACATGTAAACCTTATTTAGGTCCAGGCTCTCGGCCGGGAGATAAGGAACTAGACCGTAATTGTAAGGTGCATAAATGAAATCGATTCAAGAGTTTTGGGTTACGTTCGCAGCCGCAGCATTGCAAAAGCCGTATCACGACGCGCCGGCTGCGGCGAAGATTGCCGACGAAATGCTGGAGCAATTCGCCAAACGTTGGGGAGAATCGGCCCGGATTCTCGCGGGGATTATGGCGTGTTACTACTGCCAGAAACCAGTCGGCGATGACTTCGTCGCTACTGATGGGAAGGATGGAGAATTTAAAAAGTTCTGTCGGTCGTGCGTGGAGACAACCGAGAAGACTGGCAAGGCGCCGAGCAATCCTGGGATTGCTCATTGTGACCATTGCGGACAGGATACCCGAACCATCTTTAGCTGTCCGGGCGAAACCGAGCCAGTTTTGACTATCATCAAAGACAACCCGACTAAGGAGAGTCTCGACAAGCTGAATAGCTGGCGCGAATTGCTTAGACCGCGTGGCAGTGGCAACTTACACAGCTTTGAGGCCGCCGATGCGCCTAGCCCGTAATTGGAAAGGTCAAGTCGTGGGTAATCTGACCGTTCTTGAAAGGGACGGCAGCGCAACCAAGAACGACGTCACTCGTTCCAACTGGTTATGTCAATGCAAATGCGGCAGCCGCGTATCTGTCACTGGAAAAGAGCTAGGCCGTAAACTCGATTTGCATCGCGGCTATTGCGCTCCTACTTGCAAAATCTTTCTCAACAATCGAAAAGTACGAAAATGATTATACCCGCGCCTCAGGGCAAAACATATCTCCCGTATCAAATCAAGGGAATTAACTATTGTCTTGGGGCGCGTGGTACCCTTCTCGCCGACGAAATGGGCTTGGGAAAGACCGTACAAGCGATCGGCTGTATGAACGCAATCAAAGCCCAACGAGTCTTGATTATCTGCCCCAAGTCTCTAAAACAGAATTGGCATAACGAACTAGACGCCTGGCAAACCCATAAGCCAGCTACCCTGGTAGTCTGCACCTACGGGGAAGCTAAAGCCTTCAAGCATTCCGAAATCGAATGGGACTTGCTTATCCTGGACGAGTGCCACTACGTCAAAAACGCTCACTCCAAACGTTCCCAGTTGGTCAAGCACATTGCCGACAAGTGCAAAGGAAAGATTCTCGGCCTGACCGGAACGCCGATGGAAAATTGTCCGGTTGAATTGTGGCCCTTACTTCAAATCGTAAATCCCGAGGTATGGGACCCTCCGACCAAACCGAATCGTTTTATCAAAGAGCCGGAAGTCAAAACGACTCATCCCGGCGAAGGGCCGCATTTTTGGGCCTTTGCGCTCCGCTATTGCGACGCCAAGAAAACACGTTTCAAACTTGGCAATCGGTATCAGACAGCATGGGATTTCAAGGGAGCTTCCAATCTTCCCGAGCTACAGGCTAAGCTTCGCTCGACGTGCATGGTGCGCCGCCTGAAAAAAGACGTGCTCCCCGAATTGCCCGAAAAGCGCCGCCAGCTAATCGTATTGAAGGGGAAGAGCAATTCGAGCGCTGGATTGGATAGGTGGGCAGAATCGCTTACGGAAGAAAATTACTTTGAGAGGATAAAGGACCTGCGTGCTGATAAGGTTCTATTTGAGGAATACTCTACCAAGCGTCATATGGAGGCGCTGGCCAAAACCGACGAGTGCATCGAGCTTATCGAGGATGCGCTGGACTCTGGCCAGAAATTGGTGGTCTTTGCATATCACCTAGATGTGATTGCGAAGATTGAAACGGCGCTGAATTGGAGCAATCCTGGGATTGCTGTTACTTTGACTGGTGGTGATAGTGCCGCGGATAGGGCGCATGTCGTAAAGCGATTTCAGGAGGATGAGTCATGTCGAGTGTTCGTCGGGAGTATTGGTGCTGCTGGGGTTGGTATTACCCTCACGGCCTCTTCCCATGTGATCTTTGTGGAGCTGGAGCCTGTCCCTGGACGAATGAACCAGAGCGAAGACCGGGTGCATCGCATTGGTCAAAAGGATATGGTGTTGGTATGGCATTTATTGATGGACGGCTCGATTTGCGCACGGATAGCAAAGATACTTGTAAAGAAACAGGCGGTAATAACTGCCGCATTGGATGAGCAATCCCAGGATTGGTAATGATAAAAATCACCGGGCCGCTATTCAAATGGTTTGGGTCTAAATGGGCAAGCTCTAAGCTATTGCCGGGACCTTTGCACATGACAATCATAGAGCCGTTTGCGGGAGGCGCCGGCTACGCGTTACGTTACAATCATCACAACGTGGAATTGTATGAAAGTAACCTTGAACTAATTCAGCTTTGGCGTTTTCTCATAAATGCCAAGTCTAGAGACATACTTGAAATCCCTATCAACTTGGCAATAGGTACAGACATTAGGACTATCGGACTTTCTGCTGACCAGGCCTTACTACTAAAGTATTGGCAGCGCACTAACAATATTGGACCTTGCTACACCGTATCAGGCTGGGGCAATCTTCCGGGCCAATGGACTAAAGCGACCCGTAGTAGAATAGCTGTGGAGATAGAGGGAATCCGTCATTGGAAAGTAATGGGACAAAACGGCTTTACTGCCTTTGGAAACCATAAACCTGCTACTTGGTTTGTCGACCCTCCCTACCAATACAATTACGATTATAAGGGCAAGTTCAAATTCAATCATGAAGCTTTGGCGCGCGCCGTTGGTACATGTAAAGGCCAAATCATTGTATGCGAAGCCTTGTGCCCAAAAACACGGTCAATGCCTGATTATCTTCCATTCAAGTTTTGGGGTGAACGTGTAACTAGCCGACGCAAAAGTGGTAATCATACCCATAGCTGCGAATTGATATACGAGACAAACGAATGACGACCAATCCTGGGATTGCTAAATGTTTTTAGAAGGGCCGTTTACACTGGGGATACTTTCAATAGAAATGCCGTGGGGTAAAGGTCCTGTCAGGTATTGTTGGGGGTGGCCGGTATACGGACCGCGTATCGTCACTTATGAAAATGGCGAAACTGCCGTTTTCTATGGCGGTGATTACGAACAATTCTGGTATCGTGCGCGATGCTGGTTTTATAAGCGGAATGGCGAGGACATACCAGGATGAATCAAAAACACATATGGATAATTACCGATAGCGGCAACAAACGAAAACCCCGCAAGCGCTGTATGCGATGCCACGTCGTGCGCCGCTACTCGGAAGTTTTCGAGAAGTACTGTTACTACCTAGCCTCCGGCCACTACGTCAGAAAGGCGCCCAGCTGTACGCCGCTAGACACGAGAAAGGAAGCAAGTCAAGGCGAAACGAAAAGCGTACCTCAGGGGTGAGTTACTTGCAGGGGCCGTGCCAACAAACGACGAGCTTTTTGACCCCTTGTTTCACGCCCTAGGAGGCCTGTTTCACGGGCTTTCAAGGTGGGGGTGCTGCTAGGGACCACGGGCACTCTAGAAACGCTTCCTAGGGGAAAACGAGGGTCAAACGGTAAACGGTCTTTTTGGGGTCTCGTACCTCAGGGGTGAGTGACTAGCCCTCCTCTAGTAGGGAAGTTTTTCCAGGAATCCTAGGATTCCCTTTGCGTCGTGCTTGCGTCGTGCTACGACAGAGACTCGTGTAGTAGGTTGGACCGAGGGTCCCTAACCTCAGTTCTTTGAAAACCGAAGAAACTTCCCAGGGGGCCGCCTAGGCACTTTGCCGGCAACCACGGGTTACCCCTGGGAAGTAGTGAACGTTAGGAGCGCTAGCAGCGCTCGCACTACAGGACACGACCGGGTTACCGGCCGGAGCCTAGTCGTGTACAAGCAATCCAGAAAGATTGACGATTCAATTCCGTACCATGAACCAAAGCCGTATCGGACCGAACGTAGTTACCTAGATGTCACGTCCGTTGGACCATAGACATCGGGCCAGAATGCCGCGGCATTCCGGCGGGTTTTACCCTACTTCGCTTTTCCCGTGAGGCTACAGGGTATGGGAGGGAATCGAGCAAGCTTAGAGATTGTGTCGTGCGGACGCTGCTAGCCTTTCTAACCAAAGAGGAACAATGGCGAAAGAACATACGAAAGCGTGCATAACGCGAGCAACAGAGGGGAATGAGATACCCGTCCTTTGCACTTGTAAGCGGATAAAACCGAATCGATATACCCACCTGGTAGCTATCAGCACTGAGGATGGGACGGATTATCTCTGCGAACGGAACGGAGTTACGTACAGTTACAGCGAGTGTGGAAAACGGTACTCGGAAGAGAAGGCGCGCGAAGTACGGGACGCGTATGTGGCAAGTCACGCGGGACACGGAACGGAGTACGGGATTAGCGTAGTTCGTGCTCCGCGCCAAAGTCGCGGCGCGCATCGGAGATACGTGAAGTACCGGGAAAAAGAGAGGAGAATTGAGGCGGTACTTTTCGACCGGATGTATCAGCGATGAGGAAGAATATCGCCAAAGTAATCGCGGCCTTTGAAAGGCGAGAAGCGACTAAGGGAGACTCAAAAAACACTTGTCACACTAACGGGCACACTATCTTTTCGTACGCGCTTCCGATTGCAACGCGCCTACCCGACGGGGGTATCTGGATACGTCCCGAGGAAGGACAATCGCGCACGACTAAGCAACAGATACGCGCGGTACACTTTATGCTGCGCCCTGCTCTCATCCCGCGTTGTCTCGCGCACGACGATTGCCGCGAATACCGGACCTTAGGGGAGGCGTGCGCCGCACAAGAATAGCTTGACTTACATGTAAGATGAGTGTATACTCGTCTTCTCAATTGGTCCTAGGGAGGAATCCTAGGATTGCTCGAAACATCAAAAAGAGGAATCGAATCATGACTAAGTATGACCCTAACCAGGTGGTTACCGTTCGTATCTCCGAAGTGGAGGCGAATAAAGCTTTCAATGTGCGGCGCGAAGCGCAGGACATCGCTCAAGAGACTGGCGAAACCGCAAGCACGGGATACGTCAATCTCGTTTACTCGATTGCCAAGGAAGGACAGAAGCAACCGTGTGTTGTGAGGCCTCATCCCAAGGCAGGGGAAACGCGAGGCGGGAAAAAGTACCCCGTCTATGAGCTTGTTTCGGGGTTTCAGCGTTTCCAAGCGATCTGCGACCTTGCCGCGGGAGGTACCAACCCTAACCGGCCCGACCAAGCGGACGAGCTGAACAAGATGGGGCTTCTTACTTCCGAGCTAACCCGGCTCAAGAGTGACAAGCCCACTATCCGCGTTTTCGTGCGAGAGCTTGGCGAGGAGGAAGCCGCGTGGGAAAACCTCACGGAGAACACGCAACGCGCCAATCTCTCGGCTCCCGACTTAGGCTTCGGCATGGCGCGGCTTTTTCGCATCAATAAAAACTTGACGCTCAATGCAGTCTCTAATCGACTTGGCATCTCCCCGTCCTACGCTGGCGTTATCAAGGACACTTACGACGGTTTCGCCGCGGTGACTGTTCCGGCCGGCCATGAGCTGAATACTTCAAAGGATAAGGCGAAAGACGTTACCCTCGCAGAGGTGTGGCGACAAGAGAGCGTCAAGATAAAGAAGGACGACGCTAAAGCTGTTGCAACGCTCAAGATGAAAGGCGAGAAAGGGGAGCCGGCACTCGACGCGCCCCCTGCCGCAAAGCTTGCTGCATACGAACAAGCTCGAAAGCCTAAGGCAGGTGGGGGAAGCGACGGTCGTGGCAAGTCATGGGTCGAGAACGCATGCGAAAAGCATGCTGTCACGGTCGGCACCTTGCTCGGCAATCTCGAAAGGGATGGGGCTATCAAAGTGATCTCTATCAACGGGGACCACGTTGCGGCGCTTATCGGGGGGCTGCAAAAGGTTCCTACATTGGATGCGCACGAAAAGGTACAAGCAGCCAACCCTAAAAAGAACCTGCCGGATTACGACATGTGCTTGGCCCAGATTGCAACTGCAATTAAGAAGCACTACAAGGAAGGCTTGAAAGCGGCTCCCGTCAAGTCAGAGGACGCGACTACCACGGCCGGTAAGACGGATGGTATCCCCTCGCCTCCCGAGAGTAAGACGGCTCGCAAGGGCAAGGCAGCAGGGAAGAACGGGAAGGCAGCGCACGCTTGATATGGTGCGTGCCTCCTAGGGGGCTGAGAGAGTGCCTAGCCTATCTTTGGGCGGCACTGACCGGCGGTCTGACCGATAGACCGGAATAGGAGCAATCCTAGGATTGCTCGCATGGGACCCCGCTAGGCAGTCTAGCGGGGTCTTCTCGTGTTTCGAGAGAGACGCTTGGTAGCTAACCCTAACGGAGGGTGTGACAGGCCGGGACGCCCTGCTACCAAGCGTCTCTTTCGTGGTACGAAAGAGGAAAAGAGGGAACAATGCAAATGTGGATGGGCGCGGCGCCAAGGTTGTGTGACCTATGCCGCAAGCGAATTACGAATGCTTTCGTGGACGGGCGCACCTATACGGGCAGCGTGCGCGGGTTACCGGGGGGGCGTTGGACTTGTATGTGCCTCGGGTGTCATGCGAAACATGGTACGGGGCTAGGACAAGCGAACGGACAGCAGTACGAAAGGCGGGAGGTGCCCGCCGAGAATGGTCCGCAAGGGTCGGGCGGAGTTAGGCTTGCTTGGGTAAAGGTGCAAGGGTGACGCGCCCCAAGTCGCCATATGCGCATGTGGTGTGTGAGTGTGAAAAGTGCTTGCTCTCGTATGAGGCGGTATTGTTGCGGGCAAGCAATAGGAATCAAGATGGGACGGTTACCAGAAAGAAACTAAGCAAGAGGGATATCGAAAAGGCTAAGCGCTTTGCAGCTGCGATAGGGCCTGCTGAGATTAGAAAAAAGGTGTCTGCGTCGGAGTGTCCTTCTACGTATACAGGCGTTGCAGGGGAAACCATGCAATGCGAAAGAATGCATAGCCCCGATGCATCAGGACGAATCGCACACTCCGCACATAACTCCTTTGGTCGTCCGGTTAGGTGGTACGAGGAAAGATAGAGGGAATAGCAATTAGCCCCATAGCCTTACGGTTATGGGGCTTTTTTTTTTTGCGCTTTTTTCGCGCCGGCTCCCGCTTGCCGCCTCCC